>Ga0193716_1000229_pt1 | contig 34844 bp, 19 predicted proteins | sample U2c1metaG_FD_145901 | JGI IMG/M metagenome (GOLD analysis project Ga0193716, IMG submission 145901) | Soil microbial communities from a riparian zone of the East river system, Colorado, United States - U2c1 | ecosystem: Environmental > Terrestrial > Soil > Riparian zone | place: USA: East River...
TTGCCGACTTTGCTGAGGAACAACACGGGCGGCGAGGAGACGTCCCAATCGTGGAAGTCGCGCTTGACCAGCTGAAAATGACGTTGAAATGCCCCCGTTTTGGCGTCGAGTATCACGATCGAGCTGGCGTATAGATTCTCGCCTGGCCGAGGCTCCTTCAGGAAATCGGGCGCCGGATTGCCTGAGGGGATATACAAAAGACCGGTCTTAGGATCCAGCGAATACGAGGTCCAGGTAGCCCCGCCCGTGATCGGAAATCCCTTGGCTTCCTTCCACGTCGCGGCGTTCAGCGATTTGGGATCGGGCGCCGCCGGGCCGCGCGCCACATCAGCGGCTCCCTTGGGCACCAGGTAGAATTCCCACACGATGTGGCCGTCCTTGGCATCGAGCGCATACATCCGCCCTTTCACGCCCTTGTTGTCGCCACCGGCATTGCCGATGAATACCAGCCCCTCCCAGGCGATAGGCGCCGCAGGCACTGATTCGCCTTTGGACGGGTCCGCGATCACGGTCGTCCACATGCGCTTGCCGTTTTTGGCATCGTAAGCAATGACCTTGCCGTCCGTAGTTCCCCTGAACAAGCGGTGGTCGAACCAGGCGGCCCCGCGGTTCACCTTCAGATCGCCGGGCGGGAAATCTTCATGGCTGCGCCAATTCTGCTTGCAGTTGTTGGGGTCAATGGAAAAAGTATCGCGCTCGGTGGTCGCGAATAGCGCGCCATCGACTTGGATGAGTCCGGTTTGAAAGGAGACTTGTTCGCCGGTATCAAAAGTGCAGAGCACCTTGAGGCCGGTCACATTCTTGTTATCAATTGCCTCGAGCGCCGCATAGCGGTCGGCGGTGAGGGTGCGATTGTAGGTTGGCCAGTCGGTGTTTGCGGCATGAACCAGCGACGACATGAGAGCCAGAACCGCGGTCGCCCCGGCCAACGCAAATTCAGATCGCATAAATAATTCCTTTCCGCTTTGCGCTCCAATGTGACGCATCGCTTCCGTTCAGTCTGTCGTGCAATACGCGGAGCGGGTGTCAGCGCTTGCCTACAGCGAATGTCGCGTTTGACGCTCATGCATTGACTAGCGGTACAGATGGCGTCGCGTCAACGGCAGGTCCGGAACGCCGGCTGCCCGCTTGTTCGCCAACACCTGGTAGATGCCGATTTCTCCCGATTCGAATTGCAGGGCACAGGCCGTCATATAAAGCCGCCATACGCGATAGGTCGCCTCGTTGACGTACTGCAGCGCTTGCGATCGATTGCGCTCCAGCCCCGCAACCCAGTGTCTCAGGGTCATCGCATAGTGCGGCCGCAGCGCCTCGACATCGGCGATCTCGAATTTCGAGCGCTCCATGACGCGCTCTATGTTGCTGATGCTGTCGAGCTGTCCGTCCGGAAACACATAGCGATTGATGAATTCCGTGGATATATTCGTCTCCCAGCCCTCCGAGTCGTGCGTGATGCCGTGATTGAGGAACAGGCCGCGGGGTTTGAGCAAACGGTTCACCGTGGAGAAATACATCGGAAGGTTTTTGAGTCCGACATGCTCGAACATGCCCACGCTGGCGACCTTGTCGTAGACCGACTCTCCGGGCAAATCGCGATAATCCAGTAATTCGACGCGCACCCGATCAGTCAGGCCTGCCTCCTCGATTCGTTCCTGCGCCACTTTCAATTGTTGCGGGCTCAAAGTGACGCCGTGGGCGCGCACGCCATAATGTTTGGCCGCATAAATCACCAGCGCGCCCCAGCCGCAACCGATATCGAGAAATTTATCTTCCGGCTTGAGCAGCAACTTGCGGCATATGTGCTCTAGTTTTGCCTGTTGAGCTGCGTCCAGGTCAACGTCCGGGGTCTCGAAATACGCGCAGGAATACACCATGGCGCGATCCAGCCACAGCGCATAAAACTCATTCGAGACGTCATAGTGGAAATGAATGGCGTCGCGATTCTCGGCTTTCGAGTGCGCCTTGATCTTGGGCGCGTGCGACGGGGCAAACAGTGCCGCGGAGTGCCGCGAAGCCGCGTTCATCATTCGCAAGTGCAGCGCCGTGAACGCCGCGCGCAGCTTCTCTGCGGCGGGCAATTGCAACTCTTCCAGATGATCCTTGAGGCTCAAGGCCGCGAAAAAGTCCCCCTCGATGTCCAGGTCACCCCTGAAATAGGCGTCGGCGAGAGCGAGAGGATCACGTCCCAGCACTGCAGACCAGACGACCTCCGGAGTTTTAAATACCAGGGTGAAGGGTGAATCTGCGCCACTCGCGGCATTCGCGCCCACGCGAAGGGCAGTGCCGTTCCACAGGCGCAAATTGAGACTGCCGGGGTAGCGGCGAAATAGGCGGGCCAAGAGATCGGAAGCCTGCGCGCTGCCTCGGTATCGCGCCAGGGCGCCTTCCGAAGCGGTTCCATGAGACACCGGCCCGGCGGTGGTAGATCCGGAACGAAGCGCGGATTCAGTGTGCATTTGATTGTTCATACAGGCACTCCCTCATGTGCATATACGAGGCAAAGCAATTTACATACCATCGCGAAATCTCACGAAAAATCAAAGGTTTTCGCCGATTCGTGCGATGAATTTCTTACATGGTCACTCCAAAACTTTCAGAAAAACGGCCGGCGGGACGGCTATTTGCCGGTCCCGCTGCCGTTCTTGGTCCTGTCGATAAACGCTGCGACATTGGCATGCAACGCCTTAAGATCCGGTTCGTGGGCATACACCATATGACCCGACGTATAGAAATGCATCTCGATGTTGCCTTGAAGAGTGCTCTGGATCGGCAACTGATGCAACTCATACTCAGCCGCGAAATACGGCGTGGCTAAATCGTAGTATCCGCCGTTCAATTGCACCTTAAGATTGGGGTTTTGCTTCATCGCGACGGCAAGATCCGGCATCACGTTCACGGGACCGGGTACCTTGATCGGCGAGCCCGGCGGCTGGTGCAGGAAATCCCAGGCCTTGGACACATCGTTCTCGGCCTTATAGGTTTTCCTGTCGCCGAATTTGAGCGCAGTCCTGACATAATCATTGAACGCGGATACATAAGCTGACGAAATGGCGGCCGATTGCGGATCGTAATCGGCTTCCTTGCTCATCGGATCGATCGTCGGACCTGCGAACCGGGTGTCCAACCGGCCGGTGGTGATTTCGGCGCCCAACAGGGTTTTCTCGAATTCGCCGCCGTTCACCCGCAGATTGGCCCGCTCCACGTACTCGGCCGGCAGGCCGGTGTATGTTTGCAATTTCGCCGCGATCTCCGACTTGCGCTGCGCGCTCAAGGTTGAGCCGGCCGCCAGGGCCTGCAGGTACTCGGACATCGCAAAGGTTTCCACCTCGTGCAGCAGCGGCTCCAACGCCGCAGGCTGATTTTGCAGCTTATGGTGATACCACGCCGTTGCCGTATAGGTGGGCAACGCCAGCGCATAAGGCAAATCCATGCCCGGATTGAACTGCGGGCCGTCGACGCTGTTGTCAAAATTCAAGACCTGCGACAGCAGAATCACCCCGTTCAAGTCCAATGACTTTTCGTTCTCCAGGATGTTGGCCAGCGCCGCCGAACGCGTCGTTCCGTAGCTTTCGCCGAACAGATATTTCGCAGAATTCCAGCGATTGTGCCGCGATAGGAACTCCACAATGAAGTTCGCGAACGCGTGGGCATCCTGGTCGATGCCGTAGAAAGCCTTCTCCTTGTCCGCCCCGCGCAAATGGCCGAATCCCGTGCCGGGCGCATCGATGAAGACCAAATCACTGGCATCGAGCAAGGTGTGCTCATTGTCGATGACCCGATACGGCGCCGCCGGACTGTGCGTGTCATCGGCCGTCACCACGCGTTTCGGACCGAAGGCGCCCATGTGCAGCCATACGGTCGACGAACCGGGTCCGCCGTTATAGATAAATGTGATGGGCCGGTGCCCGTCCTCTTTGTCGCCCCGAAAATAAGCGACATAGGACATGCCGGCTTCCGGCGGCTGGGGAGGCGGCGGTCCGCTTTTTTCCTCGCGCGGCGGCGGCGGGTCATCGTCGAGGGGATCCTTGACATGCACCACCAAAATGCCTGCTTCGGCTTGATAGGCGATCGCGTGTCCCGCTATCAGCACCGAGCCGGAGCTGGCCTGACGCTCATCCTTCAAGTAACGCGGCGACTCGGTGGGCTCCGGCACCAAGGCTATTTTGGTGGCCGGCGTGTCGGCAGGTGCACGCTCGGCGGCCGACGAGAACGACGCGCCGAGCGCGACACCCATAATAGAAGCGCAAACAAGCACACGGATATTGAAATCCATTCTATTCGAATCTCCCCTGAGGACTTAAGCCGTCATTGTAGACGTCGGCAGCGCTCTTTAATATTCAAATTGATAGCGCAAGCCGACGCTGGTACCCGGATCGTTGTCCGGGGTGGTTCCCTGAACCGACGCGGTGCCGTTTCCCAATTTGGTTTGCAGTTTCAAGTGCTTGGTCAGGTCCACGTCCGCTTCGAGCTGACTGTTGCCGGCAGTACTCTGCTTGGCCTCGATGTAGACCCGCTTGGAGATGTAGCGCCCTGCTGCGATGCTGGCGCCGGACTCGGTTCCTGTCGGCGTCGTGGGGGTGCCGGCGCCGACGGTGAGCCGGTCCAATCCCAAGCTCCTTTGAATCTTGACCAGCGGGTTGAGGCTGCCGTTGCCGCCCACTCCGCTCACGGACGCGAGCGCGGCGCCGACTTGCGCCAGCTGCAATGGCGTGAGCTGTTGAGTGGGCGCGCCGAACAGCAACAGCGCCATGATTTCGTCCTGAGGCTTCGCCGGGGTGCTGGTGAAATCGAATTGAGGTGCATCAGCGAGACCGGTGATGTGCATGATCGCAGTCGTATCGCCGATGGTTGCCTGTGCGGTGAAATCCAACGTGGGATCGATCTTGGTCTTGAGTCCCGCGCCGTTGAAACTCACTTGGCCCGCGGAAAAATTCAGTCTACCGGTGGCCAGCGAGAAAGTGCCGCGCTGAAGATTGAACGCCCCGGTCACGAGCGGCGAATCGGTGGTCCCGCTGATTTGCAGATCTCCACCCATTTCCGCATCCAGGCCGCGACCCTGAACCAGGATTTCTTGAGGCGCCTGCACCGCCACGTCTAATCCGATGATGAGCGGCTTGTCGGGCACCACTGCTGTTTTATTTCCGCGCCGCCGGACGTCGAGCACCGCGACATTGGGCGGCAGACCATTCGGAATTCCGATCAAGGTACGGTTCAGATGCACTTTTCCGGAGATATCCAGGCGTTCGCGAGCCGTGCCCTTGATGGCAAGATCGGCGTTCAGGTTGGAGGTCACCAATTTGCTCACGATCGGTTGCGCGTTGCGCGCGGCAATTTTCAAGTCCACCGGGATTCCTTTCTGCAGGATCCCAACCGAACCGCTCATCGACACGGTGCCCGGCGGAGCCGAGGCGGTGAAAGTCTTGATTTGCAGCGCCCCCTCGTTGCCGACAATTTGCGCGGCGATGTCGGAGAAACTGATCCCGCGCCCATAGTCGTTGACCTTGCCGTTTTTAAGATCCAACGTGCCGGCAATCTGCGGTGAGGCCACGTTGCCGGTCACGGTCGCGTCGATGTCGAGCTGGCCCGCGGCATGTTGGCCGCGCGCTTCGAGGAAGGCATTCATCACTCCGACGTCGAGCTTGCCGTTGATTTTCATATCGACCTGCCCGTCAACCGCGAGCGGAGCTTCACCGACGGCGCTCAGCTGCGATGCGGATCCGGCGTCCAGTCGCGCGTCGACGTCAGCCGTGTTTCCGCGCAAGCCGGCGGTGATGTGAATGTTGGCAGGCGGCAATCCCAACGCGGCGTCGTCCGCCGATTGTAGTCCTGAAGCGTTGACCGTGATTTCGCCCAAGGGCTTGGGCAAGCTGCCATGCAAATCGGCGTGTGCTTCGATCACGCCCGCCGACAGCAAATTCGGCAGGAATACGTTGACCAGGGCAGGTTGCACATTGCGCAGTGATGCGCGCAGCCCAAGCGTCGGCGCAATTTGACCTTGCAAATCCAGTTCGGCCTTTTGCGCGCCGAGTTTCAGTTGATCAACGAGCAAGCCATTCGCAAATTGGAATCGAGCAGGCGCGAGCAAACGGATGTCCTGTCCCCGGTAGTTGCCCAGCGCGTCGGCAATAGACACTTCACTGGATTCGAGATTCAAGTTCCCGCTCGCCTCCAGGCTGGCGGCGGCATCTTTGAATTTCGGAAGCTGAACGCCGGCCTTGAAGGCGAAGGAATCCGTGAATCCTTCACCCGATACATGCGCACTTCCGGCAAGCCCGGCGAGTACCACGTCTTGCGCATCGATCTGCAGGCGTCCGCTCGTACGCCGGCCATCGGCGCGCAGAACGAGGTTTCCCGCAAGACTACCTGCAACATCGATGCCGAGAAGATGCTGCAAATCCTGAAGCTGCGCCACCGTCAGCGCCAGCTGGCCATGCATCTGTGCCTTGTCGACCGGCAGGGTAATATCGCCATCCAGGTGTGCGCTTTTCCAGCTTGCCTGATGAACAACCGCATGCAGAGCGCGCTCGGCACTGCGCTCCAGCGCCACATCGAGTTGCAACGGCGCTCCGTCCAGCGACCCCTTCGCGATGAGCGTTCCACTGGGGGTGGACGGCAGGCCGTGAACCTTGGCCTCGGCGAGCAACGTTCCGCTCTGCGAGCCCCTGACCGAGAGCGTCGAATTCAGACTCGCCTCGACTGCCAGGTCCGTCGGGGCGCCGGCGGCCGATCCCGACCCTTTCAGCGTACCGGCGAGCGCCGGTGAGAAAGCACTGAGATCCGACAAGGCGACATCCCATTGTCCCTTGATGGATCGAGCACTGACGCTGCCGTTCGCGCCGAGCGCGAGCGTCCGGCTGGTGAATTTCAAATTCTCGATGCTCAGCGCGTCATCTTTGAACGCACCTGAAAATTCCAATCTCGCTCGATCCCCGACCGCCGCTGCCCAGATCTGCATGCCCGGAATGAGCGCGGCACTCGCATCGAGTTTGATATGAGTCGCAGGAGGATACCCTTGCAACTGCGCATTGATGACGGCGCTGCCGCGCAAGTCCTGTGCAGCATAGACGGCAAACGGCGTTACGTTCGGCAGCTTGAGCTCCACGGTCGCACTCGGTTCACCGGCGGTCACCGCCTGTCCATGCAGAGAAAACAGCCGATGCGAGGCGGAGAGTTCGAGGCGGCGCGCAGGATCGTCGAGGCGCACCGAGGCCTCGATTTTCACGGGATCATCTTCCAGAAGGCGTGGTTGTGTTCCCGGAATCTTGAGGCCGCGGACGAGCGCATGCAGTTCGGCATTGCCAAGAGAGGCTGCAACATCGGCGCTCAGGGCCGCCATCTGCGTCTCGCCGGGTATTCGCAGCCGCGTGACCTCGAGATGACCTTCGGCATTGGGCGACTTGAGGTTGCCGCGCCAGCGTCCGCGCAGCATCGCCCGCTCCCAGCTCAAGTCCGGCCGCGGACTCATCGCTCCCGCCTCGAACGAAAACCCCAAGTCGGCGGACAACTCGGTTAGATTGAGGCTGCCCTCAGCACGTCCAGTCAGCTCTCCCGCCAGAAGTGAAACCTCGACTTGCTCCGCGGAACGCGGGCCATTCAACTTCACCTCGGCTTGCAGGGCGCCGAGGCCGGGTAAGGACAGCATGTTCTCCAAAGGGCCGCCGGCCGGCTCATGCAGCTTGAGCAAGGCATCCATGCGCTTCGCATCGAAGTGCAAATGCAATTCATACTCGCCGTCACCGTCAATGCGCCGGGCGGAGGCGTCAAATAGCATGTCGCGAACGGAGCGCAAATGAGCGCTGCCGCTGGCCGCCAGCGAGGCCGGCGTTCCCGCCAATTGAGATCCCAAGTGCAACACGTCGAAGGACGCCTCGGCCACATCGATGCGCGGTATCGATGCTTCAGCGCCGCCCGGGGCGGAAGAGCCTCGCGGTAAACGCTCCATCTCAACGGCGGCGACATGCAATCGATCGATCTGCAGCCGGCCTTCGAGGTAAGCGAGCGGCGTCCAGTCCAACTCGATGCGTCTTGCCGTCAACCAAACACCCGCAGCATCGCGCAGTTGCAGCTGCTCGAGCGTCAAATGGCTGGGAAAGGACCCTGCCAGCCCCGATAATTGCACCTGGCCCTTGGTCAGGCTCGCGGTGAGCTTTTCGATTTGAACGCGGCCTGCCGCCGTGTTTCCTAAGATCCATACGGTCCCCACCAGCAGCACGAGCAGCAGCGCCAACGCGCCGAACGCCCATGCAATCATTTTTAGGGAGCGTCGCTTCAAAATGCCTGCCCCAGTCCAATGTAGACCTCGAAAGAGTCTTCGCCCGGGCGACGATTCACCGGTACGGCGATGTCGAAGCGGATCGGTCCGATAGGTGTGTAGTAGCGCATACCCGCTCCGGCGCCGACCCGGACATCATCACGCGTCGCCTTTAAGCTGGCACTGACCTGCCCCGCGTCCACAAATGCCACGGCGCCCCAGTTGCTGTAGAACCGCTGGCGAAATTCCAACCCGCCGGCCGTGATCGCCGTACCGCCGACAGGAATGTCGGTTTGGGGAAACACGGGCCCGACCAATTGGTAACCGTACCCTCGGATTGTACTCGTGCCGCCGGCGTAGAACCGTTGGTCGGGCGGCAAACTCAGTTCCCCGGCGCCTTGCGCAATGCCGGCCAGGGCACGGGCGGCCAGCACGCTGCGTCCCGGCGCAATCGGCAAGAGATTGTTCAGATCAAAGTAGGTGGCTACCTTGACTTGGGTGATGAGGAACGTGGCGTTGGGATGCCCAATGGCGAGCGTCGGCGTCACGCTCAAGGATCCGCGAAAGCCATGACGCGGATCTTCCAGCGGCGTGGGCAGATTGGTCGAGTCGTAGTTAAGGCTCAATGGCAATGCCACCAGCGTGTAATTGAAGGTCTGCGGCACCGGCACTATTTGACCTTCCGGATTCGTCATGACGCTGGTGTCTTGGATTATCTGCTCATCCGTGGTCGACAGGCCCGCGCTCACGCTCCAGACACTGGACAGCTTGCGGCTCAAGGTGGCGCTCGCGGTCCTGGCGGTCTGATCGTAGGCTTGCAGCTGCTGCTTGGTGGCGGTTATCGCAAATTGCAGCGACTGATCTCTATGCAGGAACTCGGGGATAAGATATTTGACGCTGGTGTCGTAGCCGGTTCCCGTCGTGTCGGCGCCGCCCAGGTTGATGACCGACGCGGCGAAGGTCAATTGCTCCGCGTTGCCGAACACATTCCGGTCCGTCCAACTCGCGCCGCCGCTGCCGCCCAAGTCGCTCGAATAGGCCGCGCTCAAGGCGACGGCATGCCGCAGCCGCTCGACGATCTTGAACGTGATCGGAACGCCGCCCGATGCGTCCGGCTTTGTGCCGATCTGCACGCTGACTTGCCCAAAAACGTTCAGCGCCAACAGGTCGCGGCGCGCTCCCTCGATCGCGGACGGCTTGTACAAATCACCCGTGTGCAGCAGCAGCCTTCTTCGCACCAGCAACTCGTGAACCCGCTTCAAGCCCTCGATGTGAATCTCGCCGACATTCACTTTGCGGCCGGCGACCACACGAAAACTCAAATCCAGCACCGGCGCATCGGCTGCCTCGTAAGCGACCGGCGGATCGACCTGCGCGAAGGCGTAGCCCTGCTCTTGCAGCGCCGAGAGCAGGCGCGCGCCGCCGGCCAGCACCAGCGACGCGACCGCGGGTTGACCGCTCTTCAACCCCAGCGTTTCGCGCACATCCAGGGGCGCCTCTCCCTCGGTATCGATGTCGATGCGGCGCAGGTGATACAGAGTTCCCAAGGTGAAGCCGACCGCGACTTGCGCGGTGCTGTCCTTCGGCAATGCCGTGAGCGTATCGCCCAGGCTGGGATCCGCAAGCAATTTGCCGTTGATATGTACGACCACCAGAGATTCGTAGTAGCCGAAGCTTTCTAGGGCGGTCTTGAGCCGATCCGAATCGCTTCGTGCGCGCGCAATCAAACCAAAGGGGCTGACCGGCGCCGAACCGCGCAGCGAGATTAAATCAGACGTGGCTTTCAGGGTTTGGTCGATATCGTCGTTGCCAACCGGTGCGAGTTCGACCTTGTACGGCTGCGGATCCGCAGCACGCGCCGTGCAACACGCAAACAGCGCGCACAGCAGCAAAAATGGAGTTACGCCCGATTTCATGCGTCGCTAGGCTATCAGGTCCAAGCGATTTCCAAGACTGGCTGTCGGCCGGCGCCTACAAAGACTCCTCCGGCTTCGGAATTCTGGACAGGCGATGAGAGGCATACCCTTCAAGTCCGCTTTGAAACTGTCTGACTCAAGGAGCGCATGGCATGGGCGACATCAAGACTGACATCAAGAGTAAAGACGAGGGCGCGAGCCCCATCGATAGGAGCGGTGAATCAACACTTCGGGGGCGCGCGTTGGACGGCTCCGAGCAAAAGAAAGCCGTGGATCACACGGCATTCGACAAAACGCAAAACACGGACTCAACCCTGCGCCTGGATAACGAGGAAGACACCCTGTACGAGGATGGTCTGGACCTCGAAGACGATTCAGGCCCGTTAACGGGCAAAGACGGCAGGGACGATACGCAGTAGCCGGTTTGCCGTTGCGCGGAGCTTGTTGCGACGCTACGGTTTTGAGACCGGAAGTCGCGGCAACGGCTCCGGCGCCTCCGCCAGAAAATAAGCCATCATGGCGAGCACCGCGACCTGCCGGCGGATATTGTCCGGCTCGATTTTATCCAGAGTGTCAGCGGGACTGTGGTGATAGTCGAAGTAGGTTCGCGTGTCGACGATGGGCGACAACGTGGGCACGCCGAGCGCATCCATGGATTCAACGTCAGAACCTCCCGCCTCCCCGCGATGGTCCAAAATGCCCGCACCCATCGGCGCCAGCGACTTCATCAGCGGCTTCAGCTGCGTCATGCTCTCCGGCGTGATATGCGCCGATACGCCCAGCGGTCGTCCGGCGCCGTTGTCGCTCTCGATGGCAGCTATGTGCCGTATGAGCGTGGCGCTGTTTAATTTCGCGTAGGTCTGTCCACCGGAACTTCCATTCTCCTCGCTCATCCACCCGACGAAGCGAATCGTGCGCCGTGCATGCAACCCCATCGATTGCAGCAAGTGCACCGCTCCCATGGCCGAAGCAACGCCGGCGCCATCGTCGATTGCGCCTTGCGCAAGGTCCCATGAATCGAGATGGCCTGACACAATCACGATCTCCTCGGGCCGTTCCCGCCCCGCCCAATCGGCGATCACGTTGTGGCTGTCGGCATCCGGCAAAGTCTGCGGCAGTAGTTTCAAGCGCAGGGTGACCGGCCCTTCAGCGGCAAGCCGCGACACCCACATCGCGTCCTCAGCACTCAAGGCTGCCGTCGGAATCTTGGGCACCTTGGGATCGTAGTCCATGACGCCGGTATGCGGCAGCCGATAGTTCGCCCCGCCCACGGCTCGAATCAGAGCGGCGGTTGCGCCGGCGCGAGCGGCAGCCACGGCGCCCTGCACCCGGTACACGACCGCCTGGCCGTAAGCGCTTCCGGCCCGGCCGTTGAGCGCCAATTCTTCATCGAAAGGCACATCGAACAGTACGATCTTGCCTCGAGCTTCCGCCTCATGGGCGCTCAACTCATCGAAACTGTGCACGACCAGGACTTGTCCGGAGATGCCTTGGGGCGGGGTGGCCGTTGAACCGCCCAGGGTCGTCAAGGCCAAATGTTGCGTGACGCCCAGCGGGCGGCCCGGATAGTCGATGATCTCGGCCTGCTCTTCGCCGCGCACCCAATGCGGCACTTTCACCGCTTGCAAAGTCACGGCCAGACCGCCGGCGCGTAGCGCGTCGGCGATTTGTTCCACGGCCGCTTCGGCCTGACGCGAACCGCTTATTCTTGGGCCGATTTTGTCGCATAGATCTGCCAGGCGGCGATAGGCCCATTGATCGTCCAGTCCGGCAGCGCGAACGCGATCAAGAATCGCGGCCATGTCGCCGTTCGGCTCCGGCTCGCTGGCCAAGGTGGAACTCACCAGAAGTGCGCTGATCAGCGCCCATCGAAGCGCCATTTTTGCTATGGACATCCGAACAGTGTACCCAATTGACCAGGCATTAAACTATCTTAACAATCCAGCCATTCGCGTTTAATCGCCAAAAGCACAGCGTGACGGCCATGAAGAGCCAACTATGCGCAGGCGCGGTCTGCGGCTGTGCGCTTGCCGCGCTTGCCGCGCTCGCTTCCTGCAGCGTCGGTCCCGCCTATAAGCGACCCGACATCCCATTGCCGCCCCAATGGCAGGAGACTTCCAATGAGGCCGCGGCGGTCTGGCCCAGTGCGGATTGGTGGCACGGATTCGGCTCAGAGAAGCTCGATGAATTGATTGCCGAAGCCCAGCGCAGCAATGATGATTTGGCCGTTGCGATCGCCAGGGTGCAAGAGGCCGACGCGCAGGCGCGCATTGCCGGTGCTCCCCTGCTTCCATCCCTTGATTTTACCGCCGATGCGAACCGGCAGGAGGCGCAGCTCACCAGCGGCGGCCACGGCACGTTCAACACCTTCAATCCCATGTTCACCGCCAGCTATGAACTGGATTTTTGGGGCAAGAACCGAGCCTTGCGTGCTGCCGCACGCGCGACCGCGATTGCCAGCCACTATGACAAGGAGACGGTGGCACTGACGGTCGTCAGCAGCGTCGCGACGACTTATTTCCAAACCCTCCAATTCCGCGATCGGCTTGACGTTGCACGCCAGAATCTCGTCAACGGTCAGAAAATTCTGCGCGGTCTGCAACTCCAGCAGACCGCCGGCATTGCAACTGCATTGGATGTGGCGCAACAGGAAACGACCGTGGCGCTTCTGGATGCGGCGATCCCGCCGCTGGAGCAGCAGTTTCGCCAGACTGTCAATGCGCTGGCTCTGCTGCTCGGCAAGACGCCGGAATCGATCGACGTCGATACCGGAACGCTGAATTCCCTGAAGAGCCCCTTGGTCGTCGAGGGTTTGCCCTCGCAGCTGTTGTCGCGCCGCCCGGACGTGGCAGAATCGGAACAGCAGCTGATCTCGGCCAATGCCGACATCACCGTTGCGCGCGCGGCATTGTTCCCAAGTATTCAATTGACTGCGGGCGGCGGCTATGAGAGTTCAGCCCTAAGCTCGCTGATCAATCCGGCGAGCCGCGTTTGGTCGGTGTCCGCCGGTCTCACCCAACCGATATTTCACGGCGGCGCGCTTCGCGGCCAGGTGGCGTTCAGCAATGCGCTGTATGCCGAATTGTTGAGCACTTACCACAAGACGGTCATCTCCGCGTTTGGCAACGTTGAAAACGCGTTGGTTGCGGCCCGGCAAACCAAGGAGCAACAGATCAGGCAGCAAAAGGCGGTGGATACTGCGCAGCGGGCGTTTCGGTATGCCCAGATTCAAATGTCGGCGGGCACCGTCAACATATTGACCGTCCTCAACACAGAAAATGCTCTCTTCAGTGCGCAGGATGAATTGGTCCAGGTCCAGTACTTACACTTGCAGTCGCTGGTGGATTTATTCACCGCGCTCGGCGGTGGATGGCAACAAGGGTGATGTAGATGACGCATTTTTCGACGTTCCAAAAACGCGCACTGATCGGCGGCCTCGCTCTGGTCCTGCTTGTCATTGCGTGGCGTACGCTGATCTACAAGCCGGCCGATGCCGCCACGCGCACGTCGCCGCCCGCGATCGCCGTCGACACCGCCGCCGCGAATCACACCGACGTGCCGATCTATCTTCAAGGTCTGGGCACGGTACAAGCCTTTTACACGGTGACGGTGACCGCACGCGTCGACGGCGAGCTGCAGAAAATCGGCTTCACCGAAGGACAAGAGGTCCACAAGGGAGACTTGCTCGCGCAAATCGATCCCCGCCCAAACCAGGCCGCTTATGAGCAGGCGGTGGCCACCAAGGCGAAGGATGCGGCAATGATGGAAAATGCCAAGCGCGATGTCGAGCGTTACGCCCTGCTGCAGCCCCAAGATCTGGCGAGCAAGCAGACCGTCGATACAGCGCGTGCGCTGCTCGATCAGCTCACCGCCCAGGTTCAAGTCGATCAGGCTGTCATCGACAACGCCCGCACGCAGCTCGACTACACCCGCATCACATCGCCGATCAACGGCCGCACCGGCATTCGCTTGGTTGATCCGGGCAATATCGTGCATGCGGCTGGAACCACCGGAATTGTCGTGGTCACGCAGGTGCAGCCTATATCCGTCATCTTCACCTTGCCCGCGGAGAACTTGAGTGTTATCGGCGCCGCGCTTGCCGCGGGGCCGGTCAAGGTCACGACGCTGTCCCGGGATGGAAAGACCGAACTCGACCAAGGCACGCTGACGCTGATCGACAATCAGATCGATCAAGCCACCGCAACGGCGAGGCTCAAGGCCACCTTCGCCAACACGCACAACACGCTATGGCCGGGACAGTATGTGAACGCGCGCGTGCTCGTTCGCACCGATCGCAACGCATTGACGCTGCCGACAGCGGCGGTGCAGCTCGGTCCGAATGGTCCTTTTACGTATGTCATCAAGAACGATTCCACCGTGGAGGTCCGTTCTTTGACGTTGGGCGAAGAAAGCGGCGGCATGACCGTGATCAAGAGCGGCATCGTCTTGAACGAGCGCGTCGTCACCAGCAACCAATACCGGCTGCAGTCGGGAGTTCACGTGCGCGACAACGCCAGTGCGGCTGAACCCAAAAAGCAAGCGTCCGCCAAAGCATCATGAGCATCTCAGAACCGTTCGTCCGCAGGCCGATTGCCACATCGCTTTTGATGGGCGGCATTTTCCTGGTGGGGCTGGTCGTATTTCCATTGTTGCCGGTGGCGCCTCTGCCGCAGGTGGACTTTCCAACCATCTCCGTGTCCGCCACCCTTCCGGGCGCCAGTCCGGAAACCATGGCCTCATCGGTCGCGACACCCCTGGAAACTCAATTCGCGCAAATCTCCGGCCTGTCGCAGATGACCTCCACCAATGCGCTCGGCTCCACATCAATCACCCTGCAATTCGACCTGAATCGCAACATCGATGCGGCGGCGCAGGATGTGCAAACGGGAATTGACGCCGCCGGCGGCCAACTGCCCAAGAACCTGCCGTCTCCTCCCACCTATAAGAAGGTCAATCCTGCCGATTCGCCCATTCTTTTGCTCTCCGTGCATTCGGATGTTCTGCCGGTGACCACGGTGGACGATTACGCCGAGAATATCCTGGCGCAGCAGATATCGCAGATTCCCGGCGTCGCGCAGGTGAGCATCGGCGGCCAACAGAAGCCCGCCGTGCGCGTGCAAGTCGACCCCACGAAATTGGCGGCATTGGGTTTGGAGATGGAAGATGTTGCCAACGTGATCGTCGCAGCCACGGTCGACGCACCGAAGGGCTCGATCAACGGTCCGACGCGCAGCATGACGATCTACGCCAACGATCAGTTGCTGAAGGCTGCGCCCTGGAATGATGTCGTCGTGGCCTACAAGAATGGCGCGGCGGTGCGCATCCGCGACATCGGCGTGGCGGTCGACGGCCCGGAAAACAGGCTGGTCACCGCCTGGCAAAATGGCCGCAACGGCATTTTGCTGCTGATTTTCAAGCAACCCGGCGCCAACGTCATCGAGGCCGTGGATCGTGTCCAAGCGCTGTTGCCGCATGCGCTTGCCTCGGTGCCGCCCTCGATCAAGGTCGACACGGTCGCCAATCGAACCACCACCATCAAGGCATCGGTGGAAGACGTGGAGCGCACTTTGTTGATCACCATCGTGCTGGTGGTGCTGGTGATTTTTCTGTTCTTGCGCAATGCCTGGGCAACCATCATCCCCGGCGTCACCGTACCGCTCGCGCTGCTGGGCACCGTGGCAATGATGTACGTCCTCAACTTCAGCCTGGACAACTTGTCCTTGATGGCGCTCACCATCGCCGTGGGTTTCGTGGTAGACGATGCCATCGTCATGCTGGAGAACATCTACCGCCACATCGAGGAAGGCCTGACGCCGCTGGAGGCGACCTTGAAGGGCGCCGGCGAAATCGGTTTCACGATTCTGTCCATCAGCATCTCCCTGGTCGCGGTGTTCATTCCGCTGCTGCTCATGGGCGGCATCATCGGCCGGCTGTTCCGCGAATTCGCGATCACCATGACCATGACCATCGTGGTTTCCGCCTTCGTTGCACTGACGCTCTCGCCCACCATGTGCGCCTTGTTCCTGCGCGATGAAAAGCATGCGAAGCACGGCAAAGCCTACATGGTGATCGAACGGGGCTTCGACAAGCTGCTGGCCGGCTATACCCGGGGCCTGGATTTCGTGCTGGATCACAAGCGCGCGACGCTCGTGACCTTTCTCATTACGCTCGCCGCGACCGTGATGCTGTACATCGAAATACCCAAGGGCTTCTTTCCGCAACAGGACACCGGCATCATTTCGGGATTGACCGATGCGCCTCAGGACATCTCATTCGAAGAGATGGTGCGCCGGCAGCATGCCGTGTTCGATGTGGTGGAGCGCGATCCGGACATCGCGAGCTACGGCACCGGTATCGGCGGCAATCGGCCGATCAACACCGGCTTCGTCATTCTGGGGCTCAAACCCTTGAGCGAGCGCAAATCCAGTGCCGACGAGATCATCACCCGATTGCGTCCGCAGCTCGCGAAGGTGCCGGGCATCCAATTGTTCCTGCAAGCGTCGCAGGATCTCAATGTCGGCGGCCGAACCTCTCGAACTCAATACCAGTACACGGTCCAAGACGCGGACATCAACGAACTCAACGAGTGGGCGCCGAAGTTGCTCGAGGTACTGAAGAAACAGCCGACGCTGCGCGATGTCGCCTCCGACCAGCAGACCAGCAGCGGCATGTTGACGCTGGAAATCGATCGCGATCAGGCCTCGCGCTTCGGCATTCAGCCGCAAGCGATTGACCAGGCGCTCTACGACGCTTTTGGCCAACGTCAGGCCGCCCAGTTCTTCACGCAGGCCAACAGCTACCACGTGGTCCTGGAAATCACACCGTCGCTGCAAGGCGATCCTGATTCTCTGAAAAAACTGTATCTTAAATCGCCGCTGACCGGCCAGATGGTGCCGCTGTCGGCGATGACGAAGTTCGACACCCAGCACGTCACCTATCTGTCGATCAACCATCAAGGTCAATTTCCGGCGGTGACGCTGTCCTTCAATCTCGCCCCGGGCGCCGCGCTGGGCGATGCAGTCGATGCGATCAACCGCGCATCCGTGGACATGCATTTGCCGGCAACCATCACGGGGAACTTCCAGGGCACGGCGCAGGCATTTCAAAGTTCATTGAAAAGCCAGCCCTACTTGATTCTTGCGGCGCTGGTGGCGGTATACATCATCCTCGGCATGCTCTACGAGAGCTACATTCACCCATTGACGATTCTCTCGACGCTGCCGTCGGCCGGGGTGGGCGCGCTCTTGGTGCTGATGTTGTTTCACATTGAGCTGTCGGTCATCGCCTTGATCGGCATCATCTTGCTGATCGGCATCGTCAAGAAGAACGGCATCATGATGGTGGATTTCGCGCTGCAGGCGGAGCGCGAGCAGCATCTGTCGCCGCATGACTCCATCCGGCAAGCCTGTTTGATGCGATTTCGCCCCATCATGATGACCACGATGGCGGCCTTGCTGGGAGCCCTGCCCTTGGCGCTGGGACACGGCACCGGTTCGGAGCTGCGGCGGCCGTTGGGCTACACCATGGTAGGCGGCCTGATCCTGAGTCAGGCGCTGACGCTGTTTACCACGCCCGTCATATACTTGTACCTGGACGAATTCAGCATGCGCATGCGGGGCCGCCGCAGCAAGAAACGCGCTGAGGCTGCCTTGGCCGCCCAAAGCGGGACATCGGCGCTCGGGGAGCACTAGTGAAGATTTTGCTGGTCGAAGACAATGAACGGGTCACCCAGTTCGTCGTCAAGGGCCTGCAAGAAGCCGGGCACACGACTGATCATGCGGGCAACGGACGCGACGGCATGTTTCTGGCGGCGAGCGAGCCCTATGACGTCATCATCATGGACCGGATGCTGCCGGGCGGCATCGACGGCCTCGCCATAATCGAAGTGCTGCGCAAAGCGGGCAAGCGCACGCCGATTTTGATCTTGAGTGCGCTATCCGAAGTCGACGACCGCATCCGCGGACTGCGCAGCGGCGGCGATGATTACTTGACCAAGCCCTTTGCCTTCGGCGAATTACTGGCGCGTCTCGATGCATTGCATCGCCGCGCCGAGGGCGTGAATCACGAAACCCCGCTGGTCGTGGGCGACTTGCACATGGATCCGTTAACGCGCAAGGTAACCCGCGGAGACCGGCCGATTGCGCTTCAGCCCCGCGAGTTCAAGCTGCTCGAGTACCTGATGCGCCATGCCGATCAAGTGGTGACGCGCACGATGCTCCTGGAAAACGTTTGGGACTACCATTTTGACCCTCAAACCAACGTGGTCGATGTACACATCAGCAAGCTGCGGCAGAAAATCGACGCGGAGTTCGAACGGCCGCTGCTGCGCACCGTCCGCAATGCCGGCTACACGGTGACCGCGGGTGACTAGCATGATGCGCTCCTCGGCCCTGTCGCTGGCGCTGGGCTACGTCGCGCTGGGGCTGGCCTCGCTGGTGCTGTTCGCCGCGCCGCTGTGGTATGCCTGGCAGGTCACGATCCAAGAAGGGCGCACTGAGTACCTGCAGATCGATGCGCAGCGCCTGACCGAGGTGTACCGCCGCGAGGGCGCGGATGCCCTGAAGAGCTTCATCGATACCCGCGTTGGCATGCAAATCGCCGGCGAGAGAATCTTGCTGCTCACCGACGCATCCCTGCATCCGCTCGCCGGCAATCTGCAGGCGTGGCCTGCCGCGGTGCCGGCAACGCCGGGGAACTACAGGGTCAATCTAGGGCTCCGCGACCGCGGCATTGAAGAAGCCCTCGTGCACGTTACCAACTTGGGCAGCTACAACTTGCTCGTGGGCCGGGACAATGCACTATTCAAACCGCTGCAAACCCGCTTTTGGTACGGACTCACCGCAGCCGTCGCCGTGTTGTGCATCTCCGGTTTATTGGTCGGCCTCATCACGCGCCGCGCGCTGATGACACGCGTCAACAGCATCCGGCAGACGGTATCAGCCATCATTCACGGCGACTTGAAGCACCGGCTGCCGACGCAATTGAACGATGACGAACTCAATACGCTGTCGCGCACGATCAATGGCATGCTCGATCAGATCGAGCTGTTGGTGCACGGCGTGCGCAACGTATCTAATTCCATCGCACATGATCTGCGTACGCCGCTGGCGGAGCTGCGCTCGCGGCTGGAGGAACTGTCGCTGATTCGGCCTTCGACCGAAGAGGCCTACGCGGAAATCGACGGCGCGGTGGCCGATGTCGACCGCGTCATTCGTATTTTCGATGCGCTGTTGAGATTGGCGGAAATCGACGCCGGCATGCGCCGGTCGGGCTTCGTGTCGTTGGACGTGTCCGATCTGGCTGCCAATGCGGTGGAGTTCTATGAACCGGCCGCAGAACTCAAGAGCATCGATCTTACGTTTCGGTCGAATGGACCGCTGTTGGTCTCCGGCGATCCGGTGCTTCTCGCACAGGCCTTGAGCAATTTGATCGACAATGCACTCAAGTACGCGCCGCAACACGGCTCGATCGAAGTGGCGGTGCAAAGGCACGGTGCCAGCGCGGAAATCTCCGTCTCCGACAATGGCCCGGGAATCGATGAGATGGAAAAGGTCAAAGTGGTGCAGCGGTTCTATCGCGGCGACGCCAGCCGAGGCACGCCGGGCGTTGGCCTTGGCTTGAGTCTGGTACAAGCGGTGGCAAAGCTGCATGGCAGCCCGCTCGAGCTGCGCGATAATAGTCCCGGGCTGCGCGCCGTGTTGATCCTGCCGGCCGAAGAATCCGGCAGCTTGCTGCGCGAGACGGTGCAGACGCAGCCCACGGCGGCCGACGCCGTCGCACCCTCGACGCTGGCCTCTTTGCCGTAAGATCCGCGGATGCTCATCAGCTGCGTCGCCTATCAGGACGGCACCAAGCTTGGCGAAATCCAGATCGCACAGATCCCGGAGTACGTCAGCCGGCCGCATTGCTTCGTCTGGGTGGCCCTGAGCGACCCCACCGCCGACGAGCTTGCACAAATGCAAAAATCGTTCGATCTGCACCCCCTGGCGGTGGAGGATGCGCTGGTCGGACACCAGCGGCCGAAAGTAGAGGAATATGGCGACAGTCTATTCGCCGTGCTGCATCTGATCGAACCCGCCGATGGCGAGTATCGCGTCGGCGAACTCGCCATTTTTGCCGGTGCTCACTACGTCCTGTCGGCGCGCAGCCGCGCGCAGAAGGGTTTTTCCGAGGTGCGTTCCCGCTGCGAACGCGAACCGAAGCTGCTGCGCCAGGGTCCCGGCTTTGTCCTGTATGCACTGACCGACGCGGTGGTAGACCGCTATTTCCCGATTCTCGAGGGCCTGGAAGACGAACTCGACGGCATCGAACAGCGCATATTCGCACCCGAGGGTGTGCCGCGCGCCAATATCGAAGCCCTCTACGCCCTCAAGCAGCGCCTCATGGTCATGAAGCATGCCGTAACGCCGCTGCTGGAAGGAGTCTCCAATCTGTCCGGCGCCCGCGTGCCGGTGCTGTGTACGAAAATCACGGAATACTTTCGGGATATCTATGATCACTTGCAGCGTCTGAACCAAACCGCCGATTCCATTCGCGACACCATCGCCACCGCCATTTCGGTGAATTTATCCATGGTCACGTTGCAAGAAAACGAAACCATGAAGCGGCTGGCGGCTTATGCGGCGCTGCTGGCAGTACCCACCATGATCGCCGGCATCTACGGCATGAACTTTGAACATATGCCGGAATTGAAATGGCGCTATGGCTATGCGATCTCCATGCTGTTCATGGGGGCGATCGACGTGTGCCTTTATTTTCGCTTCAAAAAAGCCAAGTGGTTGTAAGTGTACCGACGCTTCGCAATCCTGCTCGCACCACTGAACGATATCGTCGCGTTCAGCGCCTTGATGGCTGCGGGCGTCTCACTCAGAGCCGGCAACGGGCTCTCCTGCGCAGCCGGCATCGTTGTCACGTGGATTTTGCGATGGCAGGCAATGAGCGTCGCCGAGCGCCAATCTCAAGATTGGCGGGTATTCACGCGTATCTTGATCATCGGATTCATGGCGATCTTCTTGCGCGGCGGCGCATTGGCGCTGTTCCAACGCTGGGGCTGGCCGCCGCAATTCTCCATCTTCCCGGCGGTCGCGCTGGGACTTGCGGTGACCTTACCGGGATTCTCGTACGCCGCGTCCGAGGTCGCGAAAAGGCCTTGGCGGCTTGCCTTTGGCCTCATCGCGTATGCCGTTGTGCTGCGCTTGGTCTATGCCGGCTCGGTCGAACTGATGCCCGAGGAAACCTACTACTGGAATTATTCGCGGCACTTGGACTTCGGATACTTGGATCATCCGCCGATGGTGGCATGGCTCATCCGGCTCGGCACCGCCCTATTTGGGCAAACAGAATTCGGCGTTCGCGCCGGGGCACTGTGCTGTGGAGCCATCACCTCGGTTTTTATTTATAAGCTTACCCGCAATCTGTTCGGCGCGGCCAGTGCCGTGGCGGCATTGCTGCTGGTGCAAGCGCTGCCCTACTTTTTTCTCTCCGGCCTGCTCATCACACCCGACGCTCCCCTGGCTGCGGCGTGGGCAGCCTCGCTGTACTTTCTCGAACGCGCGCTGATCGGCAACCGATCGCGCGCTTGGTGGTTTGCCGGAATTTCCTTAGGTCTCGGGATGATCTCGAAATATTCCATCGCGATACTGGTGCCGGTGACGATGGTGTTTATGCTGTGGGACTCGACGTCGCGCCGCTGGTGGCGCCGCGCCGATCCGTATGTTGCAGCCCTGCTGGCGCTCGCCATTTTTTCTCCGGTTCTGGTCTGGAATGCGCAGCACGAGTGGGCGTCTTTCGCCTTTCAGACGTCGCGGCGGCTTGCGGAGACGCCACAGTTCGCGCTGCATAAATTAATCGGCTCCATCATCGTGCTGATTTCGCCGACGGGGCTGTTGGCGGTCGCCGGCATGCTATTGGCCGCCCGCCACGCCGGCGAGCCTCACGTCGGCGAACCGCCCGACGAGCCTCGCCGCCGGCGCCTGTTCACTCTTGCCATGCTCTTGCCGCTCGCGGTATTCGCGGCGTTCAGTTTGCGCCATGAAGTGAAGCTCGACTGGACCGGCGCATTGTGGACGGCCGCGCTGCCCGCGCTCGGCTGCGCCATGATCGCGAGGGACGCAGCGCTCAGCCGCTTTGGCCGGTGGATTCGGGCCGCGTGGATGCCCACCATCGTTACCCTGCTGCTGATCTACGGCGCCGGCTTGCATTATCTGGTTCTCGGGCTGCCGGGTCTGGGGTACGGCAAGCACATCGAAGTGATTCCGGTCGGTTGGCGTGAATTGACCGCGCACATCACCGAAACGGCGAAGGCCTATCGCGACACCAGCGGCAGTGAGGTGCTGATTGTGGGCATGGATCGGTACGCCATTGCCAGCGAATTGGCGTTTTACGGCGGCGCGCATTCGACCTCGGGTCTTGAGACCGCGAACAGTCATCTTTTTGGGGGCATGGGCCTCATGTATGAACGGTGGATGCCGCCCGAGGCGCAGGAGCACCGAAATCTATTGCTCGTCGCCTGGACCCAGGGCGAGCTTGAGGATAAGGCGATTGCTGCGCATGTGGAGCGATTGGGGCCCATCGAGGACGTCGTCCTGGTGCGCAACGGCATCATCATCCGGCATTACTATCATCGCCTGGCTTTCGACTATCGTTACCGTAATGCCGAATAAATGACTTAAAATGCAGCCATGATGCAAAATTTTTCACGGCTAATCGCGGGCAGCCTTGCAGCCGGCGCCTGTCTTTTGCACACCGCAGTGGGCATCGCACAGACTCCCGAGCAAGCGAAGATGTGGGAGGCGCAGCGCGCTCAGGCCCAGGAAGAGGCCAAGGCGAAGGCGGAACGGCTGGCTGCGCAGCGCGCGGCCAGAAAAGCGGACCCCATGGCCTGGGTAGGTACGCTGAATCCGATGGCGGCCGGCGGCTGGCAATTCAGGGGCGTCGCATCGGATGGATCGTGGGCCTCCTTCAGTACCGATCATCAGATGAAACGTTCAGGTCACCTCGTCACCGTGTGGCTACGGGAGGAGTATCCGGAGCCTCAGCGAAACGGCGGCGGCGACATTTACTTCAGTTATGTCGAAAAAATTCAATACGACTGTGCGAATGAGCGGGCTCGCGCGCTGCTGATCATCTACTACTCGGAAAACAACATTGCCGGCAGCCAGACGAGTGAGGCAACCGACGTCAAGCAAGCCGCCTGGCTGCCCATCGTGCCCGGAACCCAAAGCGAAAGCGTTTATCAATGGGCGTGCGAGGCCGCAAAATAGCCCACAGCAGATCGCATTTGTGCCGTCATTCTTTTGATTCGCACGGGCAAGAGGCAACCAATTCAAGAGTTGCCGCCAGGAGCTGCGTTCTGTCGGCACTGGGGCCGACCAGAATCTCGACGTCGCCGGGCTCGAACACAGGTTCGAGGTCCAGCCCGAGAAAGCGCAGCTCAGCGCCGCGCAGCGACAGGGTTACGGTGCCGATCGCGCCGGGCGCCAGGCTGATTTTGCCGAAGCCTTTGAGTTCAAGCTTCGGCCTCGAGACGCTGGCGACCTTGTCATGCGTAAACAAGAACACGGTTTCCTGCGCCTCCCTCGCCCCTCGATTGATGACATCCACCTGAACGGTCAGCGTGTCGTCGATCCCGATCGCGCCTTTCGACAGCCGAAGATTCGACAGTTCGAACCGGCCGTATGTGAGCCCAAAACCAAAGGGAAACAGCGGCTCATTGGCGACATCGAGGTACTTGCTGGTAAACCGGTCGTTGCTGTCGAAGGGTCGGCCGCTCGGGCGCTCGCTGAAAAAGATGGGCACCTGCCCCGAAGCCCGCGGCCAGGTCATTGGTGTGCGGCCGCTCGGACTTTGCTTTCCCAAGAGAACATCAACCAACGCGTGACCGGCCTCGCTGCCCAGGAACCAGGCCGCGAGCACGGCATCGGCTTTCTCGACCAGCCACGGAACGATCAGCGGTCGCCCGGAGAATAGAATCACAATCACGGGCGTGGCGGAGCGCTGAGCTTGCTCGAACACCGCTTCCGCGAGCCGCCGTTGAATCCCCGGCAGACCCAGATGCGCGCGGCTCGATGCCTCCCCGCTCATGACTGCCGCTTCGCCCAGGCATAAGATGATGGCATCCGCAGCCGCGCAGTGATTGACTCCCGTCGCAATGCCGTTGGAATCAGGGCTCTCGATCGCAACGCCTTCGGCGTGCAAGATCTCGACATGGGGCAGTGCTGCGCGCAAGGCCGCCAGCACCGTCACGTGACCCTCCGGCGCGGCGGCGCCCCACCACACGCCGCGCATTTCGGCCGAGGCATCCGCCAAGGGACCGAGCACCGCCACTCGCCGCACCGAATTCGCCAGCGGCAGAGTGTCGCCGGCGTTTTTCAACATCACGATGGAACGAGTCGCGATGGTGCGTGCAACCTGCCGGCGGTTCGTGAGCGCGGCAGCCGATTCGCGTGTTTTGCCGCGACGATAGGGGTCGTCGAACAATCCCAGCCGCTCCTTCAGGATCAATACGCGGCGTACCGACTCGTCAATCTCGGCGACGCTGACCGCTCCTCGCTTCAGAGCCACCGGTAAGCCATGTCGATAGGCGTCGGACATCATATCAATGTCCACTCCCGCTTTTAGCGCCAGAACCGCGGCTTCAGGCAAATCCGCAGCAATACCGTGGCGGATCAATTCCGCGATCGCGTTATAATCGCTGACGATGACGCCATCGAAGCCCAAGCGCCCGCGCAGCCAGTCTCGAAGCAATGCCTTGTTGGCCGTCATCGGAACACCATTCAGGTCGGTGAACGCCGGCATGATGGCTGCCACGCCGGCGGATAACGCCGCGGCAAAGGGCGCCATATGGACCTCGTACAATGTGCGTTCGGAAATGTCCACCGGGGCATAGTCGCGTCCCGCAGTGACCGGCCCGTAGGCGCAATAGTGTTTGGCGACCGCAGCAAGTGAGTCAGCATGCGACAACAAGGCGCCCTGAAATCCGCGCACTTTGGCCTCGGCGATGCGCGCCCCTACCAGGGGATCCTCGCCCGGACCCTCGGCACTTCTGCCCCATCGCGGATCCCGCGCCACATCGATCATGGGCGCAAAGGTCATGGCCAATCCATCGGCGGCAGCCTCCTTCGCCGCCTCGCGAGCGCTTAGTGCCCAAATTTCAGGGTCGAACGACGACGCTTCGCCCAAGGGGATGGGAAATAAAATCCGATGTCCGTGAATGACGTCATAGCCGATGAGCAGCGGAATCCCAAGACGCGACTCTTTGACTGCCAATCGCTGCATCTCGTGCACGTTTTCCGCGCCGACAATATTGAGCAAATTACCGATCGCCCCGCTCTTGATCGCTTCGGTGGAATCCCCCGCAATCGTCGGGCCGGTCACCGCCTGCCCGCAGGCGGTCATGGTCAGCTGCCCCAGTTTTTCGGGCAGGGTCATGCGTCCGATCAAACTCTCGACACGGCTCACTTACTAAGCTCCCCTAGGATTGGCATGAATGATAATGGCAGAATCACAAAGCTTGAGAGAATCGCATGAATAACGACAGGCCGGATGGATCGGCGGGCCCCGAGGCCGACGCAGAGGAAGTCGCGAATGCGCGTCTCGTGCCGCAACTCGAAATGATGGCGCGGGCCCTCTGGGGTGCACCGGTACGCAATACGCTGTTTTTGCTGTCGGGATCCATATTTTTCGTCATCGCTGCCACGGCCTACGGCCAGATTCGCCTCAATAGTTGGAATCAACCCTTCTATGATGCGCTGTCGCATCGCAATTTTGCGCAATTCCTCGATCAGCTCGGCATATTTGGCCTGATCGCCGGCACTCTATTGGTCCTCAATGTCGGTCAGCGCTGGCTCACCGAGACCTTAAAGCTGAAATTGCGACAAGGGCTGGTTCACGAACTCATCCAAGATTGGTTGGTGCCCGGCAGGGCCTTTCGTTTGACCAACGCGGGCGCCATCGGCGTGAATCCGGATCAACGCATGCACGAGGATGCCCGTCATCTCACTGAACTGTCCGCCGATCTTGGCATTGGTTTGCTTCAGTCATCAATCCTGCTCGCCACCTTCGTGAAGGTACTGTGGAGCCTGTCCAACAATTTTGCCTTCCACTTCGATGGACGGCAAATCGTGATCCCCGGATACATGGTGTGGGCGGCGGTGCTGTATTCGGGATCCGCTTCGCTGGTCAGTTATTGGGTGGGCAAGACCCTCGTCGATCGCAACGCTGAGCGCTACGCTCGGGAGGCTGATTTGCGTTTCTCGCTGGTTCGCGTGAACGAGCATATCGACGCCATCACCTTGAACGGCGGCGAGCCGGACGAAGCGCGGCGCATCGAGCTGGATCTTAAAGGCGTGCTCAAGGCCACCACCCGTCTGGTCACGGGCCTGACCAATCTTACCTGGATCACCGCCGGCTATGGATGGTTTACGTTGGTCGCTCCGATTCTGGTCGCGGCGCCGCTGTATTTCGCGGGCAACTTGACCTTCGGCGGTCTCATGTTGGCATCGGGCGCCTTCTTGCAAGTACAGTCATCGTTGCGCTGGTTCGTGGATAATTTCAGCACCATTGCCGATTGGCGCGCGACCCTGCTGCGCGTAGCGGGATTCCGCCGCGCGGTGACCGGCATGGATGTCATGCATGATGTCGAGAGCCGCATCGTCTATGCAGCCGGAAAAGCCGGCGAGTTTGAAATTGACGATCTGCGGATTGCTTCGCCGAGCGGCTGTTCCATGCTGCAGGAAAGAAAAGTGCAGATTAAGGGCGGCGAACGAGTTCTGATCGTCGGAGAATCCGGAGCCGGCAAGACTCTGCTGTTTCGCACCCTGGCAGGATTGTGGCCGTGGGGTAGAGGATCCATCGCCTATCCGTCGGGGGAAGAAATTTTATACATACCGCGCACGCCCTACCTTCCTCCCGGCACTCTGCGCGAGGTACTGGCCTATCCTAAGTCCACGGAGCTGTTCGAGACGGCTGCGTGTTCCGATGCGCTGAGGTGCGTTGGACTGCAGCGCCTCACTCCGCAGTTGGACTCGATGCAGCGTTGGGATCGGGAATTGAATGAGGATGAGCAGCAGGCGCTGGCACTGGCGCGCGTGATCATCCACAAGCCGCCCTGGGTGCTGATCGACGAAGTGCTCGATTCGCTGGATGACAAAACGCTCGATCGGGTCGTTGAGATTTTCACCCATGAGCTGCCGAATTGCGGCGTAATTCACATCGGACGCTCCGATGCGCATCAATTCTTTTCGCGAGTGCTGCACCTGGTGAATGATTCCACCGCAAAGAAATTAACCCCCCCGGCGTCGCCGGCCGCTTTACTGCCGGCAACGGCGAACACCTAGAAAGGCTCTTAACATGCGCAAACCGAAGTCCTTACGCCCGGCCGATCTCGCCGCACTGCCCGACGAGCAATTGCTCGAAGCAGTGCAAAGGCAAACTTTTGGATTTTTCTGGGAGGCGGCGCATCCGGTCAGTGGTTTGGCGCCGGACCGGTGCAAGACCGCGGCAGGACCCGTGGACGATTTAGTGACCATCGGCGGTTCGGGATTCGGGGTGATGGCGATCATCGTCGCTGCCGAACGCGAATGGGTCACGCGCGCGGCCGCCGCGGAGCGGCTCGGACACATGCTGGATCTGTTGGTCAAAGCAACCTGCTATCACGGTGTTTTTCCGCATTTCATGAATGGCCGCACCGGCGCCACCATCCCCTTCACTCGCAAAGACGATGGCGGAGACCTGGTCGAAACGTCATTCTTGATCATGGGACTGCTGTGCGCGCGCGAATATTTCAACCGCGACACGCCCGCCGAGTCCAGGATCAGAGGGCTCGTGAACTATCTGTGGAGAGACGTGGAATGGGATTGGTTTTCGCAAGGCGGACACGGCGTGCTCAAATGGCACTGGAGCCCGAACAACGGCTGGGCACAGGGCTTGGATATCCGCGGGTGGAACGAATGCCTGATCACTTATGTCTTGGCCGCATCCGCCCCGCGCTATGCCATCGACGCGAACGCCTACGAAACAGGGTTCACCGTCGGTCGGCATTTTCTCAATGGCAAAAGCTACTACGGCATCCCCCTGCCCCTGGGGTATCCATTTGGCGGACCCTTGTTTTTCACGCAATATTCTTTCTGTGGAATCGACCCGCGCGGCTTGAAAGATCGCTATGCGGATTATTGGGAGCAAAACGTCAACCACGTGCGCATCAATCACGCGCATTGCAAGGAAAATCCGCTGCATCACAAAGGCTACAGCGCTTCTTGTTGGGGTCTCACAGCGAGCGACGGTCCCAACGGCTACGCCCTGCACACTCCGGACGAGGACGATGGCACGATAGCGCCCACAGCCGCATTATCGAGCATGCCGTATACGCCCAAGCAGTCGATCCGCGCGATACGGCATTTCCTCAACGTCCATGGCGAAAAGATTTGGGGACGATTTGGCTTCGTCGACGCATTTTGCGCGGCAAGAGATTGGTACGCGGATACGTATCTCTCCATTGATCAGGGACCCATCGTGATCATGATCGAGAATTACCGCACGGGTCTGCTATGGAAGCTGTTCATGAAGGCGCCGGAAATACAAGCCGGCCTGCGGGCTTTGAACTTCACAGTACAGGCTCCCGGCTGATGGAAACGCTCGATCATTGGATAGAGCGACAGTACCGCCACAGCGCCGCCGCCATGATGCGCAGCATCTCGCCTGTCGGCATCGTCAAGCACCGGCCCGGTTTCGCGCAAACCGTGAAACCGCGCCGGGGTTCCATCGTCGCATCGCCGGTGCTCGGCGCCTATGATCCAGAACCGGATTATTTTTTCCATTGGTACCGCGATTCCGCGGTGGTGATCGATGCCCTGCGGTTGCTGTTCGAAGACACGAGCGTCGAGTGCAATGCCCTTGCTAATTTTGCCGACTTCGTGCATTTCAGCTTATCGCTGCAGGGGCTCGATGGACGCAGTTTGAGCGGCCCCGGTGCGGGTCAGGGCTCGGGCTCGGCATGGCGCGACGCCGTCGCACCGGATTATCGGCAGTATGTGCGCACGGACGAGGACCTCGCGGCAGCGCATGGCGAGGCGGTTGCCGCCGAGACGCGTGTCAATCCCGATGGCACGCTCGATCTGTCCAAATGGCCGCGGCCGCAAAATGACGGCCCGCCGATGCGCGCGATCACCCTCCTGCGCTGGCGGCAGAGCGCGCACTTCGACGCCGGCCTCAACAAGTCAGTCGATGCGCTGCTGCAAGCCGATCTTGAATTTGCCCGGCGGCACTGGCGCGAGGCCTGTTTCGATATTTGGGAAGAGGAAAAGGGACTGCACTACTACACCCTGCGCCTCGCCGCAGCGGCTCTCGACGGCGGCGCCGGCTGGTACGAGCTGCAAGGAGAAGCCGCCGAGGCGCTCGCCTGCCGCGCCGACGCCGCGGAGATCCTGCGCCTGCTGGACGGGTATTGGCGCGAGGACTTGCAGTTCTATCGGTCGCGCCTGTTGGAAGCGAACGCGCCTTCGGCGAAGGAACTCGATATCTCCGTTGTCTTCGCCGCACTGCATGCGTCAGGTGACGGCGAGACTCATTCCGTGCGCGACCCGCGCATGCATGCCACGCTGGCGAAATTGGAAGCGCTGTTTGACGCTGAATATGCCATCAATCGCAAACGCGATGGCAGAGCACCGGCCATGGGCCGCTATGCGGGCGATGTCTATTATTCTGGCGGCGCCTATTATTTCTCGACGCTCGCGGCGGCGGAATTCTGCTTTCGAGCCGCGCTCGAGTCGCGGGCGATTGGATCGCCCGCGCGCAAGACGCTGGTTGAGCGCGGCGATGCGTTTCTCGAGACGGTGCGTGCCTATACACCGCCCAGCGGCGACTTATCCGAGCAATTCGATCAGCGGACGGGAGTTCAACGATCCGCGCAACAACTGGCATGGAGCTACGCGGCGTTCGTCTCGTGCGCCGCGGCGCGCCGGCAACTCATCCCGCGTAGCGTATAGGCAGCTTGCCGAGCGAGGCGAGAGAGGGCTTCGGCAGCCGTAGAAGTTCCGCAAATGATGCCGCAGGAACCGCGGCGCTCATTAGAAATCCTTGGATGGCATCGCATTCTTCGGCCTGTAGAAACTGCAGCTGCGCGAGCGTTTCGACGCCTTCGGCAACGATCTTCAGGTCGAGACTGTGGCCCAGCGCGATGATTGCCCTGACGATGGCGGCATCATCCGGGTCCTCACTGATGTCGGCGACGAACGAGCGGTCGATCTTCAGGGTGTCGAGCGGAAAGCGCTTTAAATAGTTCAACGAACAGTAGCCTGTGCCGAAATCATCCACGGCAAGCGCGAAGCCGAACTCCTTCAGTGCCAGCAGCGAGCGCCGCCCGGATTCGGCATCGCGCATCAGGACGCCTTCGGTGAGTTCCAATTCGAAAAGCGACGGCGACAAATTCGCTTGGGTGACCGTTTCGCCCAAGCGCAGCAGCGCTTCGGGATGCATGAAGTCGCGGCCCGACACATTCACCGCAACGTGCGGCAACGCCAATCCTTCGCCGCGCCATTGGGTGAGATCGCGGCACACCCGCTGCAGCGCCCACTTGCCGATATCGCCGATCAGCCCGGTCTCCTCGGCCACCGCGATGAAGTCGGCGGTCTGAATCTGCCCGCGATCGGGGTGGAACCAACGCAGCAGCGCCTCGCCGCCGGTCAATCGTAGGGTTCGCGCATCATACTTTGGCTGGTAGTACACCTCGAGACTCGAGTTCTCGACCGCCTTTCTGAGCTCCATTTCCAGGGACAGTCGCTTCAGAGCACGCGCATTCACGGCGCTGTCGTACACACGCAGCTGATTTCGGCCGCTCGACTTGGCCTCGTACATCGCTCCCTCAGCGTTCTTGAGCAGGCTCTGCACATCATCGCCGTGTTCGGGAAACACCGCGATTCCGATGCTGGGCGTCACGACGAGTTCATAGCCCGCCTGCTGAAACGGCGCCTGGTGCATCGACAATATTTTTTGCGCCACCTGCCCGGGCTGGGCTGCATCGGAGATCCCGGTGAGCACGACGATGAACTCATCGCCGCCCACGCGCGCGATCTGGCCTTGCACGCCGTCTACGCCGTACTGGTCAAACGTTGCCTGCAGTCTCCCGGAAACCTGGCGAAGCAGCGCATCGCCCGTCCCATGACCCAACGTATCGTTGATGCGCTTGAATTGATCCAGGTCCACGTAGAGCAAGGCCAGATGCCGATGGCGGCGACGCGCCTCGGTCAGCGACTGCGCCAGGTACTCGCGGATCCATTCACGATTCGGGAGCCCGGTGAGCGCATCGAAATAAGCCAATCGGTGGATGTGCGCCTCCGTCTCCTTGCGCGCGCTCACATCTCGAACGATGGCCAATACCTGGCCGGCGGCATTGGGCAAGTAGCGGCACTCAAAGTGCCGCATCGACCGCGCCTTGGCTTCCAGTGAGAACTCGAACACAGCTGCTTCGCCGCGCAGCGCAGAACTCAGACAATCCATGGCCCGGTCCCGCATGGTCCCGGGGATGAGATCGAAAAACGACGTCGAAGGCGTTTCGCGCGACGTTTCGAACAGCCCTGCGATGGGGCTGAAGCAATGTCCCACGACGCCGGCGCTGTCGACGAGAAAGATGCCGTCGGGAATGGCCTTCAGCAGTGCTGCATTTTTTTGCTCGCTGAATCGAAGCGCTTCGATGGTGCGCGCGCCGCGCATCACGTAGCGAATACGGTGTGCCAGCAGCGTCCAATTGACCGGCTTGACCACGAAATCGGTGGCACCGGCCTCATACGCGCGATCGATCGACAAGGTGTCGTCGCATCCGGTGACCATGACAATGGGTAGGTCTGCGCCGCCCGGCAGGGACCGGATGTTGGTGCAGGCTTGATACCCGTCACCTTCCGCCATTTCCACGTCGAGCAGCGCGATGTCGGGCATGTGCAGCGCGCATGCGGCAACCGCGGCGTCGCCGCTGGGTACGGTTTGCACTACGAAACCGGCCTCTTTCAACATCGCGGAAGCAATCTCGCGCAAAATCGCATCGTCATCGGCGATCAGCACGCGCACCGGTGTGGTCGGCTTGTTCATGCCGACCTGCGCATTTCTATCTGCAGCTCGTCACGGACTTGAGCGTGCAGTGTTTGGATCTGGGTGTAGATCAGGCGTGCCGCGGTAAAATTTCCCGCGCGTGCGGCGTCTTCCAGTTCGCGGCACAGTTGCGCCAGCCCATGTGCGCCGACATTGCCGTTATAGGAACGCCAAGCGTGGGCGGCGCGTGCCAAATCGGCCGCGTTGCCGGCGCTCAAGGATTGCTCGATCGAGGCGATGAGCCCGCGCGAATCCACCAAGTACAGCTCGCCAATGTGCATGAGCATGTCCTTCGGACCGCGCTTCGGTAAAGCGCGCAGCGCATCCAAGGTCGCGCAGTCGAGGATGGGCTCCTTCGACGGCGCCGGCGGCGTCGACGCGCTCGGGCGCAGCGGATTGCCGAGCCATCGCGAGAGAATCGCGTGCAGCGCTTCTCGCCGGAAGGGCTTCGCCAGATGATCGTCCATTCCGGCCGCAAGGCATGCAGCCCGCCCCGCACTCGTCACGTCTGCGGTCAGGGCGATGATCGGGATGTGAATTCCAGCGGACTCGCGCCTGCGCACGGCCTTGGTCGCCGAGAAGCCATCCATCACCGGCATCTCGCAATCCATCAATATGGCATCGAAAGACCGAGTTTGCAGAATATCCAGCGCTTGCTGACCGTGGTGTGCGGTCTCCACTTCGAGCCCCAGTGAGGTCAGCATGCCGATCGCCACTTCACGATTCAGAGGTTGATCCTCAACGACAAGAACACGGCCGGCCAGCGGCGACAGCGTCCCTGCGGGCTTCTTCAGAGCGATCGTGCGCTCGTTCAGAGGCGTGCGGCCATTGCCGCAGCCGCTGAGCACCCGGTACAGCTCTGCGATTCTCAAGGGCTTGGTGAGTTCCACGTCGAACGGCGACGAACCCGCCGCGGCTTGCGCGCCCAAACTGACGAAACTGAGCAGGCGAATCGTGCGCAGGCCTTCGCCTTGGCGGCCGCGCACTTCTTTCCACAGGCTCGCCGCTTGGGCGATCAATTGATCATCGACCACCACGGCGTCATAGGTTGCGCCGGCCGATGCGCTCAAGGCCTCGGCCAACGACGCGACTTCCGTCGGACGGCCGGACCATGTTCTCACCGTCCTGCCGATCAGCATGCGGGCGGCCGCATTGTCGTGCACGACCAGCACCCGCAGGCCGCCGAGGCTGCGCGGCAGCTGCGGCAATTGCGACGGCGAATCCGCGAGCGGCAGAGACAAATCAAACGAGAAGGTGGAACCCTTGCCGGGCTCGCTGGACAACGCGAGGTGGCCTCCCATCAGTTCGATGAGCTGGCGCGCAATGGCCAGGCCAAGACCGGTGCCGCCGAATCGGCGCGTCGTCGATGCATCCTCCTGCGCGAATTCCTCGAATATCCTGGTCTGATTCTCAGGGGCGATTCCGACGCCCGTATCGGCCACGGCAACGCGCACTTTGAGAGAACCGTCCTGCGAATCCAGAAGTTCCAAGCGCAGAGTGACTTCGCCGCGCTCGGTGAATTTCACCGCGTTGCCGCCGAGATTGACCAGCACCTGACGCAGACGCACGGGGTCCAACTTGACGCGCGGCAGCGCAGCCGCCGGCGAATCGCAAAGCAGCTCAATGCCCTTGGTTGCCGCGCGCGCGGCCAGCATTTCAACCGTGTGTTCGAACAACTCGATCAGATCGCAATCGACGGGATCCAACTGCAGCCGTCCGGCCTCGATCTTGGAGAAATCCAGCACGTCATCGACGATGGCCAGCAGCGAATCGGCTGAGCGATGAATGGCCTCGGCAAAACGCCGCTGCGAAGGATCGATGGGAGTATCGAGCAGCAAACTGGTCATACCCAGTACGCCGTTCATGGGGGTGCGCAATTCATGGCTCATGCGAGCGACGAAGTCGGTCTTGGCGCGGCTCAAGACCTGCAGCTGTTGATTGCGTTCTTCGAGTTCGTGAGTCCTGAGGCGCACCGTCTGCTCGAGTTCGCGGCTATAGCGCAACTCGCGTTCACGGCGCTGGCGCTGAAAGCGCCACAGATAGGCGAGTATTGCAGCCGCCACCAGCAGATACAGTAGGCGCGCCGCCAGGGTATTCCACGGAGCCGGCGCCACATGCACCGGAATGCTCAACCCGTCGGTGCTCCAAATGCCGTCGGCATTCGCGGCGCGTACTTTGAACGTGTAATCCCCGGCCGCGAGGTTGGTGTAGGTCGCGCGATGCATCGCACCCGAGTCGATCCAAGCGCTGTCGAAGCCTTCCAACTGATAGGAGTATCGATTATTCGCCGGCGAAGTGAAGTCCAGCGCCGCGAAGTCCAAAGTCAGGAGTTTATCGTCGTAGGCCAATTGCAGCGGCCGTGCTGCGCCGGGCAGTTCTTGAGCTGCTATCGGCCGATTGAGCTTGGCAGCCGTGGTCAAAACAACGCGCGGCGCGGGCGTATCGGCCTCGACCAGATCCGGCGAAAATGCGTTGAAGCCGTTGTTTCCGCCGAAGAACAGCGTGCCGTCGGCAGAGGCGTGGTGCGCGTTGAAGTTGAACTCTTCATCCTGCAAGCCGTGCACCTGGTGAAACATTCTGATGATGTGCGCCTGCGGGTC
>Ga0193716_1000230_pt1 | contig 34784 bp, 27 predicted proteins | sample U2c1metaG_FD_145901 | JGI IMG/M metagenome (GOLD analysis project Ga0193716, IMG submission 145901) | Soil microbial communities from a riparian zone of the East river system, Colorado, United States - U2c1 | ecosystem: Environmental > Terrestrial > Soil > Riparian zone | place: USA: East River...
ATCAACATCAAATGCCTTGCCCGACTGAGCCTGTACCCACTGCCCGTCGATATAGCAGGATTCGCGAAACAATTTGCCGTCTTTGAACTCTCCGGCCGTATTCGGTGTGTTGATTGCTGTGCTCGCCATGGTAGGACTCCCAGGTTGTTTGGATGCTCGCGACGGCAAATTGTTTCGTTTCCGCAGGGCGGCATCCCGCCGGATGGAATTTACGCGTGCGAAAGCGCCGCCAGCTTACTCTCGGCCACGTGCGACAGTGCCGCTTCCATCACGTCTAGCCCTTCACTAAACTGCTCATCGCTTACGACCAGCGGCACCAGGATTCGCACGATATTGTTGTAGGTCCCCGCGGTAATCATGATTAAGCCATGTTCGTAGCAATAATGCGCTATTTCTTTTGTTTCGGCATCCGCCGGTTCGCGAGTTTCCCGGTTGCGCACCAGCTCAATGGCGCACATCCCGCCCAGCCCGCGTACTTCTCCAACGAGCGCCCACTTTTTCTGCCATCCAAGTGCACGTTCCTCAAACAGCCGTCCTATCCTCGTTGCCCGCTCGAGCAATCCATCTCTTTCAATCGTCTCGATTGCCGCTAGGGCCGCGGCGCACGCCAAGGGATTCCCCGCAAACGTGCTACCGAGTCCTCCGACGACCGGGGCATCCATGATTTCTGCCCGGCCCGTCACCGCGGCAATGGGCAGTCCTCCGCCCAGTGATTTTGCGGTCGTAATCAAGTCCGGTTCGACCCCAAAATGCTCCGACGCAAACCATTTTCCCGTTCGCCCGATTCCCGATTGTACTTCGTCTGAAATAAAAACGATTCCATGTTTTTTGCAGATGCCGTGCAATAGACGGAAATAATCCTTCGGCGGAACTACGAATCCGCCCTCGCCAAGAACCGGCTCGGCAATCACGGCGGCGACCGACTCCGGCGAAACGACTCTCTTGAATGCATCTTCCAAATGCTGGGCAAAACTCTCCGCCGTAGCTCCCGTCCCCGCGCGATAAGGATAGGCATAGGGAATTCGGTAAATATCGCTCGCAAATGGCGCAAATCCGATTTTGTAAGGATTGGTCTTGCTGGTCAGCGACATCGCGAGCAGCGTGCGTCCGTGAAACGCATCTTCAAAGCACACCACCGCCGGCCGCCCGGTGTAAGCGCGCGCTATCTTGATCGCGTTTTCAACCGCTTCTGCTCCGGTATTGATAATGAACGTCTTTTTCTTGAATTTCCCCGGAGTCAGTTCGTTGAGCTTTTCCGCCACCGCCACATAGCTCTCATACGGGGTCACGCTGAAACAAAGATGCATGAATTGATTCAACTGTTCGCGCACAGCGGCGACCACCCGTTGGTCCCGGTGACCGATATTCAGGCATCCAATTCCGCCGGCAAAATCGATGAATCGATTTCCGTCGACGTCCTCAATGGTCGCTCCCTCAGCCTTGGCCGCAAAAAGTGGGGTTGCATGGTAAGGGCCGCGCGGCACGGCCGCTTCGCGCCGCGCCATGAGTGCCCGCGATTTCGGACCGGGAATTTCCGTCTTGATCTCAATACTTTTCATGATTGCCAATCCTTTATCTTTTAATACCAACCAATCGGCGTTTCATCCAGGTTCACAAAGACCTGTTTGGTTTCGAGATACTCTTCCATGCCCCAAGGTCCGAGCTCCCGCCCAAATCCAGATTGCTTGTATCCGCCCCACGGCGCTTCGACGTAGGTGGGCTGCATATGGTTCACCCACACAATTCCCGCCCGCAAGGACTTCACCACCCGAAACGCTTTATAAATATCCCGCGTCCAAACCGCCGCAGCCAGACCATACGGCGTATCATTTGCGATTCGAATCGCTTCCGGCTCGCCCTCAAATGGAATCACTGAGGCTACCGGGCCAAAAATCTCTTCCCGCGAAATCCGCGCATTGTTGTCCACGTCAAAAAATATGGTCGGCTCAACATAATATCCCTTGCCCATCTGCTTGGGACGTCCGCCGCCAATCGCTACCTTGGCTTCTGTCTTTCCCAGCTCCAAATACGAACACACCCGGTCATATTGTTCCTTGCTGACGAGCGGCCCCATCTTGGTCTCGCGCTCGAGCGGCGGCCCGAGCTTGATTCGTTTGGCCTTCTCGGTCATCGCTTCCACAAACTTCTTGTAGATTTTCTTTTCGACCAGAATACGGCTGCCTGCCGAACAAACTTCTCCTTGATTGATGAAAACGCCAAAAAGCGCTCCATCCACTGCCGATTCCCAATCCGCGCCGTCAAAGAATATGTTGGGAGATTTGCCGCCCAGCTCAAGCGTCACCCGCTTTAAGGTGTCCGCCGCGCTTTTCACAATAATCTTCCCAACCGCGGCGCTTCCGGTGAAGGCAATCTTGTCCACTCCCGGATGCGCCACGAGAGCCGCGCCTGCAGTTTCTCCGAACCCGTTCACCACATTCACAACGCCCGGCGGCAGCCCAATCTCTTCAAACCAATGCGTTACTTCCATCATCGTCAGCGGGGTCTGTTCGGCAGGCTTGAGCACGCAGGTGCAGCCCGCCGCAATTGCCGGTGCGAGTTTCCAGGCCGCCATCACCAGCGGATAATTCCAGGGAATAATTTGACCGGCTACACCCATCGGCTCTCGCATCGTAAAACTGAGGGCATTCGCGGGTACCGGATTGACATGCCCCAAAACCTTATTGGCCAGGCCAGCGTAATATTCAAAACAGGTCGCCGCATCGGCAATGTCATATTCCGCTTCAACAATCGGTTTGCCGGAATTGCGGCACTCGAGTTCAGCAAGCATGGCTGCATTCGTCCGAATTTTTTCGGCAAGCTTGTAGAGAATCCGTCCGCGCTCCGCTGCGTTGGTTTGTCCCCACGGTCCGGAATCAAACGCCGCCCGCGCCGCGGCCACAGCCACGTCAATGTCCGCCGCGGTAGCCGAAGCTACGTGCGCGATCACTTCTTCGGTCGACGGATCATAGACCGCGAACGTTTCACCGGTCGAACCCGCCACCCATTTTCCGTCGATATAGTTCTGATATATCTTCACGCCAGCTGTCGCACTGCTTGACATGACAACCTCCCCGTATCGCAATATGCCAGTACTGCAGCCTGCAGAGCTGCATCTCAGACCGCGCCTTCAGCCAATTTTCGCGCTTCTTTCCTTCGTCCATAAACAAAAAAGAAAAACGCCGCCAGTCCCACAAAAAATAGAGTTCCGCCCACCATCCAGATTTCGTACGAAAGCACCGATTGAATCTGCTGTGCTGGGAAAAATGCCAGGGTAATTCCCAGAATTGTCGTCACCAGCCCGCTCGCTCCCGACAAGACGAGCGTCGTCTTGCCGTAGCGCCCCGGCACAAACCGCTCGCTCAGCGCAATCTTCAGGAGTGCCGCGAACATATAAAGAAAAGGAATCAGCTGCAACACCACCGCCAGCGACAATAACTTCTGGAAGGTCTCCTGCACTCCGGCGCCGGTAAACGAAAAATTGATAATCACCAGGACCATCGACACCACCGCGTGCACGATCAGCGCCGCATAAGGCGTCGCATACTTTGGATGCACTTTTCCCAGCCAAGAGGGCAGGTAGGAATCGAGCCCGGCCACAAAGGGAATCCGCGCCGAACCGCCCAGCCACGCCGAACCAATCCCCGCAATGGATACGCTCAGCAGAAAAGCAAACGGCGCCACAATCCAGGGCACTCCCACCCGCGACGCCATGTGCCCCACCGCCTGCACAATGCCCTGCAACACGCTGATTCCCTCTTTGCTGACGGCAATCAATAGGGTCAGAGTCGCTCCGATATACAGGAACCCGGAAAGAAGGCCTCCCCAGGCCACTGCACCGGGGAGAATCTTGCGCGGATTCTCAATCTCATCGCCCATGATGGATGCCAGTTCGAGGCCCACCAACCCAAAACAGATGACGCCAAAAGAATTCAACACAAATCTCGGATTGTCCGGAATCTTGAAATCCGCCGAGGTGACCGTCGTTCCAAAGCGCAGCCAAATCACGATTCCCAATCCAATCAAAACAGCCGCCGCCATCCCCGTGCCAATGGCCCCAAAATTGTTGATCCACTTCCCCACGCCGAGTCCCACCACATTCAGCACAACCAGCAGCAGCAAAAGTACGAGCGACGCCGATAACGCAAAGGCCTTGTTGTCGGCGAGCCCGGCATGCCCCGGTCCCAGCACAAATACCGAAACACCCACGAAATACAGCATTACCGTTGGCACGTACATCATGTTGTTGGTCCAGTAGCACCAGCCGGAAAGAAATCCATGAAAATCGCCGAATACTTCCTTGGCCCACAAATAGACTCCACCCTCACCCGGATAGCGATCCGCGAGTTCAATTACGGCAATTCCCTGTGGCCAGAAAAACAGCGCCAGCGAAATCAGCCACAACCAAACCGTCACGCCGCCGTTCGCCGCAATTGACGGCACAACATTGAGATTGAAAACGGCCACTACAAAAAGCAAAACGAGGTCCCATTTTCCCAGTACACGCTTCAAACTTCCCCGCGCTGTACCGGACTGCGAAGTGGTGACCTCATTTGCCAACAGGAATCTCCGTTGCCTCTGGGTCGATTTAGTGTCCCGCTGCTCCCACAAACTGTGCGCCGCGTTCCTTTTGCGCCTTGGCGAGTGCCGGAGCAATCTCTTCAAACACCGATAAATGCTTCTCGATGTCTGTCTCGGTATGCTGCACGGAAATCGTCCACTGCTCATCCCACCAGTACGGCTGCGCAAGTACTCCGCGGTTCACCATCGCGAACCAGTATTGCCGCCACAAATCCACATCAATCGCCGTCCAATCGCGATAATTCCGGATCTCATGCGGATACAGCATCAGCGCGCCGTTCACTCCGGCGCTCGCCACATACGCCTGCAACCCGGACTTAGCCACGATTCCGCGGTACCCTTCGGTTAGTCGTTTGCTCAACCGTCCAACGTGTTCGTAGTTTTCGCGCGTCAACACTTCACGAAACGTGGCCAGTCCGGCCGCCATCGCCACGCGATTGGTGTTGTAGGTCCCGCCGTGAAACACTTTGTGCTGTGAGATCAGATCCATCACCGCGCGGCTCGCACCAAAGGCCCCGAGCGGCAAACCGCCGCCAATCGATTTGGCCAGACAAATCATGTCCGGTTTTACGCCGAAGTATTCGCTGGCGCCGCCCCAGGCGAGTTTCGCTCCCGTTTTCACTTCATCAAATATCAGCAGCGCGCCATTCTTGTTGCACAAATCCCGCAATCCAGCGAGAAAGCCCGCCTGCGGAATGCACAATCCCACGTTCATCAGAATGGGTTCGAGAATAATTGCGGCAATCTCTCCGGGATATTGTTTGAAGCGGTTCTCGACGCTCTTCAGATTGTTAAAACTCGCGACCAGTACATTGGCCACCGCGGACTTCGGAATTCCCCCGCCGCCCGCCACCGAATTCGGCGCGTCCGGATCCCCGTATTCCTCCGCCGTCGGCTTCACACTAACCAGCGCCGTATCGTGCAAACCGTGATACGACCCTTCAAATTTGATGACTTTGTCCCGCCCCGTCGCCGCGCGCGCGATGCGGATCGCGTGCATGGTCACTTCCGTGCCGCTGGAACCAAAGCGCACCATCTCGACCGGATACCGCGCGCAAATTTCTTCCGCCAGCTCCCATTCCTGCTCGTGCGGCATGCCAAACGTCGTTCCCTCATTGAGCTTCTGGGCGACCGCCTTGACCACCGCCGGATGGCAATGCCCGGCCATCAGCGCGCCGAAACAAAGGTTGTGATCGATATATTCATTGCCGTCAATGTCGTGAATCCTGCTGCCCCGCCCGTCCTCGACAAAAATCGGATACGGCTCGTAATGCCGGTAGTTGCTGGCCACGCCGAGCGGAATTCTTTTTTCCGCCCGGGCGTGCGCCACTTTCGATTTCGGAGTGCGCTTCTCGTACAGCGCGATTTCCTTTTGCAATGCGTCGTGCATCTGAGGCTCCGTACTGGGCTGGCCATGGCGCCCTCACCCGAACAGGTCTGTTCCCTGCAGTCAGTTTGTTGCGAAAAATCCGCCGATTGAAAAACCTTCCATCCTCGCGAGAAGGCGCGGCCCTCGCGAGCCGCGCCTGGTGAACCGTTGTTGATCTCCCTAGTCTGCGCTAGAAAATAAATTTCAGCGCAAACTGAATTTCCCGGGGATCCCGGGCTCTCAGTGCCTTGCCAAAATCAGAGCCATCCGAGATATTCCCGTCCACGCTGTACAGCTGCGAGTGGTTGAAAATATTATAGAGCTCACCCCGGAATTCCGCGCGCAAGCGTTCCTTGAGCTGGAATCCTTTAAAAACTCCCACGTCAAAGTTGGCAATACCCGGATTGCAGCAGATCGATCGGGGAGCGTTGCCAATCGTTCCCGGTAGAACGGTATCGTTGGTAAACAGCGTGGGATCGAACACATAGCCATCATTCTTGCGCGCGTCCTGGGTATGGAACGGCCCCGTCAGGTTGGGCTCTCCGGGCGGTTCAAAGAAGTAGCTGCTCAACTCTTCGACGTCGTCTCCCGAGGTGATGCGGATCGGAAATCCGGTCTGCAGCGTCAAAATGCCGGAGGTCTGCCAACCGCTCAGCAATTGTCCCTTGAATCCTGAGTACTTCGGGACTGGCAGTTCCCAGACATAGCTGAAAACCATGCGATGCCGGGCGTCAAACAGCGATGGACCATACGTCGAATTGAAATCCAGCGGATTGAGCGAGCTTTCAAAGCTCGACGCATTGTCGAGCGATTTGCTGTAGGTGTAAGCGGCCTGGAACTGCAACCCGTGCGAAAACCGCTTTTCCAGAAGGACCTGCAGCGAGTTGTAATTCGAATGGGCAATGGTGTCCTCGCTGAAGATATTGGAAAACACCGGAATGCCGTCCACCGGGCAGCCCACTCCGGTGGTCGGAACGCAGTTGGGCGAAGAATATTGCCGCAACCCCACGAGCGTAATCGGGGTGGGATTCGGTCCGGTTACCGACGCCGTCGGACCGTAGGGCAGATGCAGCGTCATTCCAACCGGAATTTCACCCGCTGCAATCGTGTATGGATTGTCTGCGGAATAGGCTCCGCAGGCCAGACTTCCATCGCCCGTCACATCCGAAATCGCTTGCAAGTCGTTGCACGTTTGCGGGTTTCCGTGATTGACATCGTAGGACGCCAGCAAGCGGTGTCCCTGCGAACCGACGTATCCAATCTGGAACAAAATGTTGCCGGGCAGCTCGCGCTTGATGGTGAAATTGTATTGCGCCGAATACTGCGGCCTCAGTTGTTTTGGAAACTGTCCAAACAAGAGGATCGACCGGAAGTTTGACCAGTCAAGCCCAGTCCCGCGGGGAGGATTCAGGATCCCGTTAAACGGATTGGGCCAGCTGGTACCGTCCTGGTCCAGGAACGGCGCTTGAAACGTGGGGTTTGCGATGTAATTGCTTCCGCCAAAGGGCGGCTCCGCGCTGAACTGCTCGAGCACCAGCTGCTCAATCGGGTTATAGAACATGCCCCAGCCCATGCTGATGCTGGTCTTGGCCGGTCCGCCGGTTAGCTTTGCGAGCCAACCGTCGCGAGCCCCCGGACTCCAGTTCAAACCGAGTCGGGGCGCAAAAGCCTTGTAGTAGGTGCTCGTCAAACTCAGGGGCACTCCGGTGTCGCCTGGGAAAACCAGTCCCGTCGGCGTGAATCCATTTTCCGCGCATCCGCCGTCCGGCGCGCTCGCATCATAATAAGGATTGCTGGCGTCCAGCACGCACGGATAAATCGTCGAATTCTGTCCCGGCCGGAAAGTTTGCACCTTATGGCCAATGTCATTGAGCGGAGTGTTCAACTCCCAGCGGACGCCGTAATTCAAAGTCAAATTCGGCTTGAGTTTCCAGCTGTCCTGCGCGAACAGATACACCGACTTGCTGCGCACCAGCTCATCCTGAGCGGAACCCTGCGAATAGGAACTGGGCAATCCCAGTAGATAATTGGGATACACATTGCCGTCATTTACAGTTTCGCCCCCGACTACCGAATCCACCCCGCCCAGATCATTTTCACCGCCCGTTCCAAAGGAAATCGATCCGTTCACGTTGTAATACAAGCGCTGGTCAAATTGCTGATTCCGGAAATCGACGCCAAATTTGAAGCTGTGATTTCCCACAATCTTGCTGAAGTTGTCGGAAACCTGATAGGTCTTGCCGGATTGCGGCAACTGTCCTTCAAAGTTATTCCCGATCGAAAGTCCGCCATCCACAGAAATAAAAGGCAAGCCTTCCTTGCTCGATCCCAGGCCCGGATGGATTCCGAAATCGGGGCTCGCGGGAAGCCCGGTGTCGGAGGTCCCGGTGAAACAAATGGCCGACAGCGCTGGAGCGGTGCCGCAGGACGCGGTGATGTCGCTGGTAACCAGCGGAGCATCAAATTTTGCCTGTCCTTCGCGGAAGTAGGAAAAGCGCGCCTCGTTGACGATGCTGCTCCCGATGGTCCAGGTGTGCGAGACATTGAGTTGTTGCGTTCGCGTGGTAAATACACCCGGAAAATTGCCCAGGTTTCCTCCGGCCGCCTGAAACACGGCAAAAGGATCCTGCGAATTGTCATCGTCGAAGTAATAGTAAACGGAAAGCTTCTGGTTCTTGTTGATGTCGTGATCGACCTTGATGGTGAATTGATCACCGCGATCAAAGGAATTCGGCGCCTTTTGAAAAACTCCGTCCGATGTCGGCTGCACGTATTGCTGCAGCAAGCCCACCGAAAGAGGATCAAAACAGGCTGTGGGAATGTGCGCATTGGGGAATATTGAGCTGTAGGCGGCGCCCGCTGCGATCGCTCCGCCTCCGCCACTGGCCACACCCGCCGCACAACCCGGCCGGCTGTTCAGTACGTCAGCGACTTGCGGGCTGTTCAGGGTTCCGGCAAATTCTGCCGTATCGTCACCGTTGGAAAAATCTCCCAATTGATTGGCGTCGGTCGGCAGCGGCACGGGATTCGATGATTTACCTTTTTTGATCCGGCGTCCTTCGTAGGATCCGAAGAAAAAGGTGTGATCTTTCCTGATGGGTCCGCCAATTGTTCCGCCAAACTGGTTTTGAATCGAATCCGGCTTGTCCGGATCGTAAAAACCCTTGGCATTCAGGACTTTATTTCGGAAAAATTCAAATCCGCTGCCGTGCAGGCTGTTGGAGCCCGACTTGGTAACCACATTAACCACGGCCCCGGAATTCCGCCCAAACTCCGCATCAAAGTTGTTGGTAATCACACGGAACTCTTCAATGCTGTCCGCCGACGGTTGCACCGCGGGCAGGTTCGCAAACAGATCGTTGCCATCGCCGCCGTTTACGGAATAATTATTGGAGCGGCCCCGGCCGCCATTTACCGTCACAACTCCGGCTTTATCGGATCCATAGAACAAATCATTGCCAAGCTGGGACTGCACCCCGGGCTGCAATTGCAGCAATTGGTACACATCACGCTGGTTAAGAGGGAGTTGCGTCGCGTCGCGCGAATTTACAATGGCGCCCAGCTGCGTCGAACTGGTGTCCACCACCGGGGGCACGCCGGTGACCTCCACCGTTTCCGACGCACCACCGACCACCAGGGCAATATCCACGCCAATTCCTTCATTCAAATGCACGACCACGCCCTTGCGCGCGAATTTCTTGAATCCGGTTTGTGCGATGTCCACTTCGTAGCTTCCCACCGGCACTTCGAGAAACAGGTATTCTCCGGTGTCATTGGTCCGCGCTTGCCGGCTGATGTTGGTGGCTTCGTTCACGAGAACTACCTGCGCGCCGACCACCGCGCTTCCACTCGCATCCGTCACCGTTCCGCGGATTCTTCCGCCCGTGCTCTGCGCGCCCGCCAACGGCGTAGCCAGCAGCACAGCCAGAAACAGTGTCGCTGCAGAAAAAATCAAGGAATAGCAAAGCCGGCGGCTTTGCCAGAAATTCTGGCTGGAACTCATGAACTCACCCCTTGCCCCGAAGAAATTGGTTTTCGGCATCGATTCTTCGGGGTTGCTACCCCTTTGAAACCTTACTATAATGCAGCAAAGTTAGAGAAAGCCGTTACCTGTGTCAAGCAGAAAGAATTTATTGAAGCTATCGAAAATGCGCGAGGCCCAGGCCGGCAGCAAGCGCATTCGTATCAGCGATGTCGCACGGCGCGTGGGCATCTCTTCTTCCGCTCTGCGCGCATGGGAAACGCTTGGCCTCGTCACTCCGCTACGCACCGAAAGCCGCTATCGCTTGTACTCTGAGGCGGACATCCGCCTGCTCCAGCGCGCCGTCTTTCTCCGTCGTGCGCGCGGTCTCAATCCCGCTGCCATTGTTCACGTTCTCAAACGGCAGGGAATCGTTTCTGCCCCCGCCGAAGCTGCTCTCGTTCCTGGCCAGCGTTTTCGCCGTCTCCGTATTCGTCGCGGACTTTCTCTCGCGCAAGTCGCCAAGGCCACCAAAGTCTCGGTCGGTTTTTTGAGTGCTCTCGAACGCGGCCAGATGCGCTCTTCAATCGCCACGCTCCGCCGGATCGCCCGCTTCTATCGCACCAACATCCTTTCTCTGTTTGAAGCGGCCGGTGACAACCCGCGCCTGGTGCGACCTGCGGAAAGAAAAGTTCTCGAAACCACGCCCGACGTGCGCATGGAGCTGCTGGCCTGGGGACAAACCGCCATGGAGCCACATCTTTTCCGCATCAAGCCCGGCGGCGGAAGCGGCGAATCCTATGAACACGAAGGCGAGGAATTTCTGCACGTTCTGCGCGGCAGATTTGAAATTTGGCTGGATTCAAGCGAACACTACGTTCTCGAGCCTGGTGATAGTCTCTATTTTGAAAGCTCGACGCCGCACCGCTGGAGGAATCCCGGTCGCAGCGAAACCTGGCTTTTGTGGATCAATACGCCGCCAACATTTTAGGCAATTCTTCCGGCAGCTTTGGTACTTTGTTCTCTGAATTCCTGGTCGAGGTGCAAATGAAGTTCGCAATTCCTTCTCGCTTCCTGCTGGTGGCTTTCCTGTTCCCGTCGCTTTCGGGCCCCGCGAGTGCGCAATCCAAGGCATCTGCAGTCGCCGACACGGTCGTCCTGCACGGACGGGTCTACACCGTCAACGCGAAACAACCCTGGGCCCAGGCCGTAGCCATTCGCGGTGAAAAAATCATCGCCGTCGGCAGCGACACCGACGTCGAACGGCTGCGTGCCCCCGGCACCAAAGTCATCGACGCCTCCGGGCAGCTGGTCCTTCCCGGTTTCGTCGACTGCCACATCCATTTCCTTGAAGGTTCTCTCAGCCTCGATCGCGTCAATCTGGAAGGCGCAAAAAACGTCTCTGATATCCAGAAGATTCTTCGCGACTACGCCCGGAAAAACCCTGGAGACGGCTGGATTCTCGGCAGCGGCTGGAACTACGCCATGTTCGGCTCGGAAAAACTTCCCCACAAGAAATATCTCGACGAACTTTTTCCGACTCGCCCGGTATTCATCTCCGGCTTCGACGGCCACACCACGTGGGCGAATTCGAGAGCCCTGGAACTCGCCGGAATCACCGCCGACACGCCCAATCCAGCCAACGGCATCATCGTTCGCGATACGGAAACCCGCGAAGCCACCGGGGCCTTAAAGGAATCCGCCAGTCGCCTGGTCGACAAGGTCGTTCCCGCCGACACGCGCGCTGAAAAACTAAAAGCCCTCCGCGACGGACTTCACTGGGCCAATCAAAACGGGCTCACGCGTGTACACAGTGCCGGCGGCGACTTCCCCGAACTCGAACTCTACGACGAACTCCGCCGCCACGACGCGCTGACCGTGCGCATGTATATCGCTTATTTCCTGAATCCGCCCGAACTCCGCCCGCAAGACATCGACGCTATCGAAGACGCTCGAAAAAAATACACCGGCGACTGGCTGGCCGCCGGGGCCGTAAAAATGATGCTCGATGGCGTCGTCGAATCCCACACCGCCGCCTTGCTGGAACCCTATGCCGATGATCCCAGTACCAAAGGCAAGCTTTTCTGGAATCCCGACACCTACAAAGCCGCCGTCGCTGAACTCGACAAACGCGGCTTCCAGCTATTCACCCACGCCATCGGCGACTATGGAGTTCGCACCGCGCTCAATGCCTACGAAAACGCCGAAAATGTAAATCACACTTCCGACCGCCGCCCGCGCATCGAACACATCGAAACAATCACCGCCGCCGACATCCCGCGTTTCGGCAAACTCGGCGTTATCGCCAGCATGCAACCGCTCCATGCCTACCCCGACGAAGACACGCTCGAGGTCTGGGCCACGGCACTGGGTCCTGATCGCGCCGGCCGCGGTTTCGCCTGGCACGATATCGCCGCCGCAGGGGGGCGCCTCGCGTCGGGCAGCGACTGGAACGTGGTCACGCTCAATCCGTGGAGAGGTCTGCAAACCGCGGTTACCCGGCAAACTGCTGAAGGCCAACCCGCAGGCGGTTGGCTCCCGCAGCAGGCACAAACTCTCGCCCAAGCCATCGAAGCCTACACGCTGGGCGCAGCGGTCGCCGGTCGCCGTGAGAAAACCGAAGGTTCTCTTGAACCCGGCAAACTCGCCGATCTAATCATCGTCAACCAGAACCTGTTTGAAATCGATCCCCACAAAATCGGCGAGACCAGAGTCCAGCTAACCCTGGTCGGCGGACGAGTCGTCTACGAGTCCAGCGCCAAATAAATCATGAAACCACTCACCACGTTGCTCACGGATTCCCGGACGGCGGGCGGGGCACGCCCCGCCTGCGAGCCAGACGGGTCAAGCGCCCAATATTTCCCGTCCCCACAGCGAGGCCAACAATGAAACTCCGCACTCTTTTTCTCCTGTTCCTAGCCACCACGCTTCTGTGCACTTCCTGCAGGAAATCCGACAACACCCTCACCCTGCTGGTCTGGGAAGGCTACGCCGACCTCTCGTTCATTCAATCCTTCGAGCAATCCCACCACTGCAAGATCGCCGCCTCCTACATGGGCTCGAGCGACGAACTGGTCGCCAAACTCCGCGGCGGCAGCGCCTCCAACTACGACATCATCTCCCCGTCCAGCGACGTTGCGGCCTCCATTACGCGCGCCCATCTCGCCGCGCCTCTCGATCTCGGTAAAATACCCTCCTACTCCCAACTGTCGCAAAAACTCCGCGACATGCCGCTGGTAAAACTCAATGGCGAAATCTACGGCGTCCCGTTCGTGTGGGGACCTGACCCCATCCTGTACAACACCACTGTGTTCCCGCAGCCGCCCGACACTTGGTCGGTTTTTTGGGACCAGAAATACAAAGGCCAAATTTCTGTCTGGGACGATATCTCGACCATCTATATGGCCGCCCAGACGCTCGGCTACGACCGCCCCGACCCCGCGCACCTTTACAACCTCACCGACGCCGAACTCGAGGCCACCAAGAAAAAGCTAATCGAACTGAAACCCAGTATCCGCAAAATGTGGTCCACGGGCGCCGAACTCACCAATCTTTTCCAGAACCACGAAATCAACCTGGCCATGGGCTGGCCGCTCATGACCGTCGAGCTTCGCAAGCTCAACTATCCGATCGGTGAAATCATCCCCAAAGAAAATACGACCGGATGGATCGATCATTTGATGATAACCGCGGCCAGCACTCACAAAGAACTGGCCCAGCAGTTTCTTGAATACATGATCCAGGCGGAAACCCAGAAAAAAGTCACCGACGTCACGCACTACACGCCCGCCAACCCCGGCGCCGCTCAGTTCATGACCGAGGACCAGCGGAAACTCCTGCACCTCGACGATCCCGACTCCTATATGAAGCGAATCTATTTCTGGCAAGACGTTCCGCGCCGCGCCAGGTACAACGAAGTGTGGAACGAGGTCAAAGCCGCGCAGTGACAGAAACCGCACAGAATCCGCCGCGCGTCGCGACGCCGTCCGGCGTTGCACTTGTCGAAGTTCGCGCAGTAACAAAAAGTTTCGGCCCGCACGAAGTCCTGAAGAGACTCTCTCTCGAAATTGCCTCCGGAGAATTTCTCACGCTCCTCGGAGAAAGCGGCTCCGGGAAAACCACGCTCCTCCGCCTCATCGCCGGGTTCGAACCGCCCACGTCCGGTGAAATCTGGATGTCGCAAATCCGCCTCGACACCCTCCCGGCCCACGAGCGCCCGGTAAACACGGTCTTCCAGCAGTACGCACTTTTTCCCCACCTCAACGTCCGCGAAAACGTGGCCTACGGCCTTCGTGTAAAAAACACGCCCGCAAACGAAATTCCCGCGCGGGTGGACCAAGCTCTCGGAATGGTGAAAATGTCGGAATACGCGGGCAGTCGTCCCGCCAAACTAAGTGGCGGCCAGCAACAGCGCATCGCTCTGGCCAGAGCGCTCGTAAATCGCCCGCAACTTCTCCTTCTCGACGAACCTCTTTCGGCCCTGGACGCCAACCTCCGCAAACAGATGCAATCCGAACTCAAAGTTCTGCAACGCGAAGTCGGCATCACCTTCCTGTTCGTCACCCACGACCAGGAAGAAGCCATGGCCCTGTCCGACCGCGTCGCCCTCCTGCGCAACGGGGCCCTTGAACAAGTCGGGAGTCCCCGTGAGATGTACATGCATCCCGCCACCGCCTACGCCGCGCAGTTCATCGGCCAAACCAATCTCCTGCGCGCGAGTGTAGTCGACGGGGTAGCCACCTGCGGCGCTCTACGATGGCCAACCAGCTCGGCCAACCCCGCAACAACGTTTTCTCTCCGCCCGGAAGCCATCGAACTGGCCACCAATCGTTCCGCGAACTCCGATTCACACGATGCCGTCCGGTTCACCGCCGCGATCCGCCAACAGATTTACAGCGGTTCCAGTGAACTTCTCGAAGTGGATTGCGGTGCCAGCCAGCTCGTGCGAATCCGTGTTCCGGCCTGCGGCCCGCTCGCCGGCCAGCAGAATTTTTCCTTCAACCCAGCCGACGCCATTCCGGTTCGCGACGACCCCGAGTAGAAAATGTACTCGCGCGCCTACAAATCGCTCGTTTCCATTCCCCCGCTCCTGTGGGTCGCCGTCTTTCTCCTGCTGCCCTACGCCTTACTGTTCACCCACAGTTTCTGGCAAGTCCGCGACGGATTTATCGTCCACGACTGGACTCTAGCGAACTACAAAACGCTTTTCCGCAATCCCATCTACCTCCAGGTTCTGTTCCGCACCATGCGCATTGCCGGAGCCGTCACTCTGTGCTCCCTGCTGCTCGGCTACCCGCTGGCCTATTACCTCTCCTTCCGCTCCGGTGCCCGCAAAGACTTTCTCTATCAACTGGTGATTGTGCCGCTGTGGGTCAGCTATCTGGTCCGCGGCTACGCCTGGAAAACCATCCTCGGCAGCGAAGGCGTTTTGAACGGGGCGCTGCAATATCTCCACATCACACACGCCCCGCTCGAATTTCTCCTCTACAGCCCGTTCGCCGTAGTCCTCATGCTCACGCACATCTACACCCCCTTCGTTTTCCTGCCGATCTACGCCGCGCTGGAAAATATTCCGCGCCCGCTGATTGAAGCCTCGCAAGATCTGGGCGCCAGCCCCAGGAAAACTTTTCTAAAAGTAATTCTGCCCCTTTCTCTCCCCGGCCTCATCGCCGGGGCCACCTTTGCCTTCGTTCTCTCTCTCGGTGACTTTCTCGCTCCCCTTCTCGTTGGTGGTCCCAGCGGCACGATGATCTCCAATGTGGTGCAAAGCCTGTTCGGAGCCGCCTACGACTGGCCTCTCGGAGCCGCTATCTCGGTCTCGATTCTGGCCATCACCGTCGCCCTTCTGGTTTCTACCGAACGCCTCGAAAGACGCTGGTCGTTTAAATGAGCGCCAGCAGAGCAACTCGTCGCGCTCCGTTTCTCACGCTCTATGCGCTCGTCGTTTTCGCCTTCATCTATCTCCCCATTGTTGTGCTCATTCTCTATTCCTTCAATCGCGACGGCGTCGGCGGCTTTCCTCCGCGCCACTTCACTTTCGCCTGGTACCGCCAGCTCTTCGCCGACTCCGCCATCTGGACCGCCGTTCTCAACAGCGTCATCGTTGCCGTAGGCAGCGTGGCGCTTTCTCTGACGCTCGGCCTGCTCGCGGCCCTCGCACTGGACCGCGCCGAGTTCGCCGGCAAGACACTGTTCCGCCGGCTGGTCCTGCTGCCGCTCATCCTCCCCGGCATCATCACGGGCCTCTCCTTGCTGATGCTTGCGGTTTTCGCCGGAGCCCAACTGAGCCTCCTCACCGTCTTCCTCGGCCACGGCACCGCCCTCATCTCGGTAGCCACCACTGAACTTTTCGCTGGCCTGCAAAAACTGGACCGCGCCCAGGAAGAAGCTTCCCTTGACCTCGGCGCCACTCCACTGCAGACGTTCTGGCACATCACTCTGCCAAATCTACGACTCTCCCTAATCGCTGCCGGCCTGCTGATCTTCACCCTGTCCATGGACGAAATCGCCGTCACCTTCTTCCTGGTCGGCCGCGACAACACCCTGCCACAGGAAATCTGGGGCCGCCTCCGCCGCGGCATAACGCCTGAAATCAACGCCATCTCCACCCTGATTTTCCTCGCCTCCGTCGCGCTCATCACCATCTGGTATCGCCTGCGCACCCGCGCCCAACGCGCCCGATTTTCTTAGGAATTTTTTTTCCTGCGGTGTTCTGTGGCGGAATGAGTTTTGGTCCCTGAGCAGTTTCCCCGGCGCGCCGGCCGAGTCCCGCCGGCTTTCAGCAATCACGGTAGACGCGGGGATCGCAAATGGCCGTACAATGCTGTGCGCTCGCAAACCGCAAAACTTGAAAAAGGCATCCATGACCAGAACCGGAAGGTTGTTTTTAGTCTTTGTTGATTCCATTCTCTTGTCCGCCTGGTTCGGTCTAAACGCCCAAACGCCCGTCCCGAGCACCCTCATCATCAACGCCCAGCTCGCCGACGGTACGGGCCGATCTCTGCAAAAGCTGAATCTCCGTTTCGCTGGCGAACGCATCATCAAGATCGGCAAACTCGCTCCGCTCCCGAACGAAACCGTTATCGACGCCCGAGGCCTCATCCTGGCTCCCGGCTTCATCGACATCCACAATCACTCCGTTGACGGCCTCGAAGCGGACCCGCTCGCCGAATCCCAAATCTCCCAAGGCCTGACGACCATCATCGAAGGCCCCGACGGCGACTCGCCCTGGCCCATCGCCGACTGGATCGCCACTCGCAAGAGAAATCCTGCCGCGCTCAACGTCGCCACCATGTTCGGCCACGCCACTATCCGCTCGCTGGTCATGGGCGAAGACTTTCGCCGGGAGGCCACGGCCGCCGAACTTCAAAAAATGCTCGCTCTCGCCGAACAAGCCATGAACGAAGGCGCTCTCGGGCTCTCGACCGGTCTTGAATATGACGTCGCCAGCTACAGTTCGACCGACGAAGTCATCGCCATGTCCAAGGTTGCCGCCGGGCACCACGGCTTCTACATGACTCACGTCCGCGATGAAGGCAACAAAAGTTTCTCCGCGCTGGAAGAAGAAATTAAAATCGGCGAGTCCGCCAAACTCCCGGTCGAACATTCCCACATCAAAGTCAGCACCCAGGCCGTCTGGGGCAAGGCGGCTGATTACATTAAAATTATCAGCGCCGCCCGCCAGCGCGGCGTCGACTTTCTCGCCGACTGCTATCCCTACGACGCCTGGCACTCCAACATCAAAGTCATCATGCCGGACAAGCAATACGAAAATCCTGCAAGCGTTGAAAAAGCGCTCGCCGACACCGGGGGTCCTGAATCCGTCACCATCACCGCCTTCGGTCCCAATCCCGCCTACGTCGGCAAAAACATCGCCGAACTGGCCAGGCAGTACAATCTCTCCCCGGTCGACATGTATATCCGCATCATCCGCGAAGGCGACGCGCAGAAAACCGAAGCCGAAGTCATCGGCAAATCCATGATCGAAAGCGACATCAAGGCCTTTTATCAGCAGCCCTGGGTCATGGTCGCCAGTGATGGCGGCATTGGCAGTGAACATCCGCGCGGCGCCGGCACCTTTCCCCGTGTCCTGGGCCTGTACGTCCGGGAAAAGCACTGGATAACTCTTCCCCAGGCGGTCCACAAAATGACCGGCCTGCCCGCCCAACGTCTCGGTTGGAGGGATCGTGGCACCCTCAAAGAAGGCGCCCTGGCCGACCTGGTCCTGTTCAATCCTGTTACGGTAATCGACCACGCCACCTTCGCCCACCCGCATGAGCTCTCGACCGGCATTGAAAAAGTTTTTGTCAGCGGTACGCTGGTCTGGAATAACGGACGGCCCACGGGCGCCAGGCCCGGCCAAGTCCTCACCGAATAAAAACCCGGGTTCGGCACAGGACGCGTGGCGAACCCGGTACGCGGCTCCGGGTGGCCTGCCTGGCGCGTCCGGGGAGCACTGCAAGCTGGCAAGCGGGCACTCCGTTTCCCTGAATTTTATTTTTCCTCCGGAGGCGCCTAGCGCGGAACGGGATTAGGCAACCCGGTGCGAACGCCCGCAAATTTCTCCTGCCAGCGGATCCGTCCGGTCACCTGCATCACCGCAAACAGCGTCACGATCGCTCCAATCGTCACCGTCAAACCCGTGAATCCCTCAAAAAAGAAGGCGTAGGAGAACAAGACCAGATAGATCAGCTGCGCGATTCCCGCCTCCAGCAAAGCAAACCGTAGGTTCACCACCAGCCGCAGGTAACTCACGACCAGAGCGATCGACACAATCGAAGACAGCAAAAACGCCAAATGAATTGAAATGTGATCCGCCAGATAGGCCAGCAGCAAATGAAACGCAAAGAACGCGCAAGCCAGAAAGAAGTAGTTCATCGGATGAAAATCCAGGTTCTGCAAGGTGGAGAGGATGAAAATCAGAAAAAAGAAAAAGAAAAGCGATACCGGAGCAAAGTAACTGATCCGGCCCGCCAGCGGCCCCGGCTGCAATTTCTGCGGCATTTTGAGCGCAATATCGAATCCGGAAACCAGGTTCTGGTAGTTCCAGACCAGATCCCATCCTTCGGCCGTTTTCCGTTTCTCGCTCGGCGACATCGAATTCTCCGGAAAATCAAATCCGGAAAAATCCGTCCGCGCCAGGAGGTGGAAATCCCTGGCCTGCGATACCTCTTTCCCGAACTTGTAACGCCAGCTGTCGAGCCCCTGGGAGTGATAACTCACGCGGACCAGGCCCTGCGTTCCCGCTTCGACTCGCGCCCGCGCGCTCGCGTCCGATCCGCTAAAGCTCAGGGGCAGCGGCTGGCCGTCGAGGGTCATCTCCACGTTGTCATACACCGCTTTCTGGGAGGGAAATGGCAGATGAAACACAAAATCCTGCCGCTCTGCTGTGGCATTCCTGAACTTGTAGGTTCCGGAAAAATCCACCCGGTACGTGCTGAACCACAGCAAGCCCTTCTGCCGGTAATCAATGTGAAAAGCGGCCGTGATATCGCTGCCTTCAACCGCCACAGGCGTAGTTCTCTGAATTTTTTCCGTCCGCGCCACTTTCTTGCCATTCTCTTCCTTTTCACTGGTTTTCTCTTCCAGCCATTCAAAGCCAATGGCGACCGGCTCCTGCTCCTGCGGAGCTCCCCAGATCGAGGACACGCTTTTGTTCAGGACCTTATCCTGATCGTAGGTTCGGTAAAAAATCGTGGAGCCCAGGATGGCCCAGGCAACCGAGGTACAGACCAGAATGAAAACAATGGCCGCAATGCGTTTTATCATTTTTCACAAGCCCTTCCGCAGATCCGCCGTCCTTCCAAGCTAGTGAAAGTACTTCTATTTGTCAAGTACTTTATATTATAAAGAAGCGGCAAAAACCCCTTGTGCCGCTGCCCGCCCCCCATGGCGATTCCCGGCCCCGCTGCATTCCTGTTCTTGGTTCCGGCCGAACTGTCCTGTAAACTCGATTTACAGGGTTTTCCGTCAAGCGGACGGAATGAGATGAACAGCCTTTTGCTAAATTCAAGACCATGAGCGGCACGTCCCCATCAGCCGCCAGGCACCCGGAGAGTTTCGGGGCCAAACTCCGCACGGGCGCCATCGGGCTGCTGTTTGCCGCGGTCCTGCTCATCCCCAAAATGCTTCATCTGCGCCGCAACGAAAACTCCTGGATGCTGTTCCGGGTGTTCCTCGGCATCGCCGGAGCCGCACTCGTCGTTCTGCCTCTGAGCTTGTGGAACAGTTACCTATTTGCGGTGGTAGGGATGTGCCTTTTCATCTCCGCCATTCTCATGCCTCCGGCAAAGCCGGTGAACTTCGTGGACGACAAAGCGCGCGAACTCGGTGCTCTGGTCGTCGTCAATGGCGGGCACTATCAGCCGGGCAACGCTCCCGCGGCCGCGGCGCAACTTTTTGTAGGCGAGGAACGGATCTGGGCTCTTGACGATCACCTGCAGCCTTTGGTGGTGATCCCCGTTGCAGAAATTATCGCCGCCCGCGCCCAAAAACTAGACACCGTCTGGTATCTCCGCGTCCGCTGGGCCGACTGCATCGCCGAATTTTCCTACCGGGGGGTCTTCGCCGAGCACCTCGCCCGCACGGCGGAAGCCACCCTCGCCGGCGTAATCCGTCCTGCGCTGCCGGTAATCCCGGCCAAAGCCCGCGCCGCCCGCGCCTGAGCCGGCCCGGAATCGCCACCGCCTTTTCTGCGGGGGGTCGCCCGACGTTTTAGTCCTCCGCTACGCTTCGCTCGCTCGTCTAACCCTCGGCAAATCCGCCATTTGCCTTTACGCCTCGGCCGAATTCTTTTCCAATCTTTCCAACTTCTCCCCCTGCAAACGGGTGTAAAATGCCTGCATGGCCAGAGGCTGGGAAAGCAAGGACGTAGAATCGCAAGTCGAGGAACTCGAAAAGGCCCCTGCCAAATCGCCGTCCAACCAGAAATCGCCTGAACAAATCCATAACGAACAGACCCGTAAAGACCTGCAACTCTCCCGCACGCGCATCGCCAACGATCTGGAAAACGCCACCCACCCCAACCACAAAAGATCCCTCGAAGCGGCCCTCGCTCACCTCGACAAGAAAATCTCCGACCTCGGCTAAGGCGCGTACCCGCGGCCCAGCTTGAATTTTGGCTGCGCCGCCCTTGGCTGTGCCCTTACGCGCACACCCCGACCCCCCGGGCCGTCCGGCCCCAGGCGCTGTACGGGATTTCCTGCTCTGAACGTTCAATAGCGAACTCCCCCGGACTTCCCCTACTTTATGAAATCCCCGGCGAGTCCCCAAAAATCATTCACATAATAATGCGACAAGACATTCCCAAACAGATAACAGACTCCCTGGCAGGGAGGAATCTCCCCATACTTCCGTTTCCCCTTGGCAAAGATCTTCCGCAGCGATCCGTCCTCGAGTAGATTCCCGGCAACCGTACGGAGCGGCTCGCACGGGTAGAACACATCCCCGTTCGGATAAACCCGCGGGAACATGGTTGGGTAGCACTCGAAATCACGAAATCGCAACAAGGTCTCGATGGTTTTCGGTGTTCCATTGATCGGTTGGGTCCCCGACCGGCGCCTCTCGATAATCTTGTCCACCAGCGCGTGATAGTTCGGATTCCGCAGCAGCGCTAGATTTGGCATCTTCTCGAGCTGCGCCGATTGCGCCGCAAAGACAAACCCCTTCTCCCCGCACCAATCGAGCAACCGTTCCACTTCCCCGATATTCCACTGCTCAATGACCGTGCTGATCGTAATTCTTCGCGGCGATCCCAGAACTTCGGTCGCCATTTCCAGATTCGCCAGAACTTTCGGCAGCGCTGCCGGCTTGGACAGCGGATTGGTCGGATCGGTCGACAGCGCGTCCAGACTCACCACCAGCCCGTGCACTCCACTCAGGATTCGCGGCTTGCGGTCCAGCAAAGTTCCATTGGTAATCAGCAATAGCGACCGAAACTTGCACTCAAACCGCGCCGCCTCGACAATCTCTTCAATGTCTGCCCGCAACGTCGGCTCGCCACCGGTAATCACGAGCGAATCCGTCTCGCGGCGAATCTTCTTGAGCAGCCGGATCGTCTTGTGGGTCGGCAGCTCCTGGCTGAAAACGTCCGGTTCCTTCTGCGTGCAATACGAACAAGCCAGATTGCACTTGTGCGTCACATAAAATGTCACCGCATAAGGCGCGACAACCTTGGTCCGCAAGATTTTCCGCCGCCAGGCGTTCTGAAAATACAAACGAAAATTCTTGGCCACAAACGGCGCTTGCCGCACCAGCCCCCGCACCAGAGCCATCTTCGACGGCCGCCTCTTGTCGAGAACCCCTACGGGCACAAAATCCGCTTTTTTCCGGTTGCTCATTGGAAGTTCAAGCCTACAGCACCGTTCATGGCAAACCAACTGCGCGGCCGGCATTTCAGGGGATTCACGACAGGAAGAAACTGCGAGCCAACCGGTACGTCCGGGCAAAACGCAAACTCAATCCGTAAACACCACTCCCACCGCGCTATGCCCCTTCTCGGTCGCCGCATCAATCCGCACCACGTACCCGCGCAAGCGCATCGATTGCAAGCCATCGGCTCCCGGCGCTTCCATGGTCACTTGCAGTTCCGACTGCAGTCGCGGCAGATTCTCGAGCGAAATCAGCGCGCCCTGCAATGACAGGTCGCGCACCATGGTCTCTTCCTCAAACTGCTTCCCGCCTTCGGTCACGCCTGAGACCCGCGCCCGGAATTGCGCCTCGCGCCGCAGGGCCGTCCGCGTCCCGGGCATATGCGCCTGCACGCGATCCGCCGCGTCTCCGAGCGTAATCGTCATCCCTTCGCTCGCTGCGAACACGGTGTCAAACTCTTCGCGCGCCTGCCGCAAGATATTATCAATCATCCGGTCGGTCGAATCCGGATCGTGATGAAACAAAACCAGCGTTTTTGCTCCCACTTCCCGGGCAATCTTCGCGCCTTCCCGCCAGGAAGAGTGTCCCCAGCCCTTGCGCGTCGTCGCCAGCTGCTCGGGAGTAAATTGCGCATCGTTAATGAATATATCCGCACCCTCGGCAAGCTCCCGCAAGCTCATATCGAGCTTCGGATCGCCCGGCTCATTGTCCGTGGCGAATACGATGGTTCCGGCCGGCGTTTCAATCCGGAAACCCAAACAACCCTGCGGATGATTCAGACTCCGCACCGTGACCTTGTTTTCTCCAATCGTAAAACTCTCTCCGCTCTCCACTTCCTGAAATTTTCTCTTGGCATTCATCGCCGACATATCCACGGGAAAATACGGCAGCGCCATCTGAGTCTCAAACACCTGCTTCAAACTATCCCGCCCCAGATATTTCGAACGAAAACTGTAGAACGAAAATTCATTCTTGTCCGAATACAGCGGCGCAAAAAACGGAATTCCCTGGATATGATCCCAATGATAATGGCTCACAAAAATATGCGTTCCCGCCGACTGCCCGCCATTGGGCGCCGCCCACCGGCTGCCGAGCATACGCAACCCGGTTCCGCAATCCAGGATAAATTGCGTCCCGTCCGGGGCGATAAATTCCAGACAAGGCGTGTTCCCGCCATACCGCCAAGTGGCAGGGTCCACTGTTGGCGTGGAACCTCGCACGCCCCAAAAGCTCAGTTTGGCTATGGGAACCGTCATTGCCCCTGTTGTTCCACCTTAGGAATGCCCCTGTTTTGGGTTTGTCCCACACCTCTGCTCGTGGAACGGGAAGCTCAGTCCATGGTCGCAGTCGCCATCCGTACCGTCAATGAAATCGCGAAGCCATAGTGTCAAAGTGCCAAAGTGTTAAATGGCGTGAGTCCGGGGCTGCGCTGTCCCCGGTCTGCGCGTACAATGGCTTCATGGCTGGCGAACCCCATAGCCCACCAATCGCTTGTGTTCAGGAACACGAGCACAGTCACGGTCCGGGACACTCCCACTTCCACAGCCACTCGCACGGCCACAAGCACGCCGGTCACGAGCATCCGACTCTTCCGCCATCGGTCCTGGCTTGGGCCATGGCCGCCACGCTCGGTCTCGTGATTGCAGAAATCTTCGGAGGCATCCTTGGTCATTCCGTCGCTCTGCTGAATGACGCCGTGCACAATCTTTCTGACGTGCCGGCTATCGGGCTTTCCTACCTGGCCATGCGCTGGGCCGAGCGCCCCGCGGACAAAGAAAAAACGTTTGGCTATCACCGCGCTGGTACCTTGGCCGCCTACACCAATTCTTTTGTGCTGGTATTGCTTTCCGCCTGGCTCGGCTATGAAGCCATCGAGCGCTTCCGCTCTCCGGTTGCGGTCGTTGAAAGCTGGATGATCTGGACCTCCATCGCCGCCCTGGCTGTCAACGGCGGCATTACCCTGGCCCTGGTCAAAGCGCGCAGCGATCTCAACATGCGCAGCATCCTGGTCCACAATTTCGGCGACGCTCTTTCCAACATCGCCATCATTGCTGGCGCCATCCTCATTCATTTCACCGGTCTCCACTGGATCGACCCGCTGCTCGGCCTGGCCATTGGCCTTCTGGTTCTGTGGTCCAGCATCGGCATCCTGCGCGAGTCTTCCCACATTCTCCTTGAAGGCCGTCCGCGCGAAGTCAGCATCGAAGAAGTGGCCCGGGCCATCCTGACGGTTGCAGGGATTCAGGAAGTGCACGACGTGCATGTCTGGTCGCTCGGCGGCGATCACCATGCCCTTAGTCTCCACGCCAGAATCACCGACATGCACCTTGATGAATGCGAGCAACTCCTGGCCGCTATAAAAGAGAAAGCCTCGAGCGATTTCAACATCACTCACACCACAGTCCAACTCGAACGGGCAGGCCTGCCCGCCCATTCCGGCCTGGTCATGCCTGAACCGATCAATCCCGGCCGCTAGATTTTCTCTTTCGAAGTATGGTTCTAGGAAGGCACGGCTCTAGCCGCGGCGGTGGCGTACCGGCGAGTGGGGGACCACAATCCCGGAAACCGAGCGGACTCACACCGGCAACCGGAAACTTATTCCCCGCTGTTCGTTAAACTGCTGTGTGGCCTTCAGATCAATTGCGTCACTTTCGACAGTGCGGCGCAATCCTTCCTGCGTCACATAACGCAGGGTCTCTTTATCCCAACTGTATCCCACGGCAAAGATGAGCGACCCGTCCCGCTTCACAAACACATATTGTTGCACTTCGCGCGGCGGCTCGGCAGGGGCTGGTTCCGGACTCGCTGCTGCCGATTGTCGTCCGAGTTGCCTCTGCCGGTCCATCACATAGGCATTCTCCTGCTCTGCGGAATCATCGGCCGGCCCACCGCCCTGCTCCTGCTGGTTCGCTTCTCCCGTGCCTTCATCCATTGCTTCCGGCGTATCTGCGTAACCTGTCACGGGATAGAGCACATATCCGCCAGCACCGAAAAAGGACCCGCGTCCTCCCCCGTCATGACGGTGGAAACCAGCGGCGCGCTGCCCGCGCGTAGCCGCCACGTGGGTCATATCAAATCCGAGTCCCGGCACCGGATAGTAGTCCGAACTTTGTCCGGCGCGCCCGGCCCCGGCAAACTGCGCGGAGTGCGCTCGCCGAACCGGTGTGCCCGCCGGTCGTGTGGCGTGTGCCGCAACGCGCGCTGGCGCTCGTACGGCCCCGCCGGCCGCTGGTCGACTGGCAGCTCGGGGCGCCTGCGCTACCGCTGCGCGCGGCGCTACCATCGGAGCGCGCATCGCAACCGCACCCCGGCCTTGAGCCAGCAAACTCGTTGGAAGTACTGCCAAGGAAAGAACTATCATCAAACGGCGCATCGAAAGCACCTGGAACACCGGCTTGCCGGCGTTTCGCTATTACATCCTAAACTTCACGCAATTCCTACCTAAACTTCATTCCATTCCTATACATAGAGATGCGTGAAAGCCCCCATGCGTTTCATGCCGCCTGGCTCCGTGCTTTTCCCTTTCCCGGTCAATGTGCTATAACCGTGCAGCCGTGGAACACGCCGCGAAACAACAGCTGGCCCGGGACCCTACCGAGCCGGCCGCAACAGCCTCTCACCAGGCTGTCCCCGCGGGGGTCAGCCCAGTGGTCGCCGACCCAAGCGAAGATGCCTCGCGGTACTGTCCTGTCTGCTCGCAGCGGTTAACGTCCCGGCGCTGCAAGTTAATCTGTACAGTCTGCGGCTATTACATGTCCTGTGCGGACTATTACTAGACTTGTTCGGCAATGCTCTCGGTCGATTGCAATGCATCTCAGATTTGTGGGATAAGTCTAAACGCTCTGCAGGGTGCTTCAGCTAACCGCATTGCGGTTGCCTAAAAATTTGATACCCTTTGTGGTTCCGGCCCGGGTTGCCGCTGGAACTGCTTTCCGACGAGGAGGAAACAACGTGGCTTTGAAATTTACAAATCGTGAAGTGGATGGCGTCTCGGTGGTGGCTTTGGACGGACGCATCGTGCTCGGTGAAGAAAGCAACGCTCTGCGCGAAAAGGTGAAGAGCCTCATCGCCGAAGGGAAGAAGAAAATCGTCCTCAACATGGACAATGTCACCTTCATCGACAGCGCCGGTCTCGGCACGCTCGTTGCCGCGCATCACAGCGTCAAGTCGCAAGGCGCCGCACTCCGCCTCTGCCATCTTGGCTCGAAGTTTCAGGAAGTTCTGCAAATCACCAAACTCCTCACGGTCTTCGATGTCTATAACAACGAAGCCGAAGCCGTCGCCAGCTTCTCCAAGTAAGCGCATTTCCGCAAAACGTCTCCCAAGCAAAGGGGCATGCGTCCGCGTGCCCTTTTTGATTGCAAACGCGTGCGGGCGGACGACCCCGGGGGCCCGCCCCATTTCCTGAATTCCCACCGCCGCGAGCAGATGCTATCGTTCCTTCAATGGCCTCGGTGACGAAATCGCATTCATTTAAAGCCACCCTTGAACGACCGCAAAACAATTTGGGCTGGACCATCATTCACGTCCCGGCAAAAGTCACCCGCGCCTTTAAAACCCGCGCCATGCTGAAGGTAAAGGGTGAAATCAATCATTTCCCGTTCCGCACCTCGCTTTTCCCGACCGGCCGAGGCACGCACACCCTGCTCGTGAACAAGGCCATGCAAAAAGGGGCCAACGTCACACTCGGCATGACGGCCGAATTTCGCCTGGAACCCGATCTTGCCCAACGCAAAATTACGATCCCAGCCGAACTCACTGGCATCCTCAAGCAGGACCGCACGTTCACCCGCTGGTTCAAAACGCTCAACTACTCTTCCCGAAAATGGCTTTCCGATTGGATCGTTCAGCCCAAAAGCCTGGACGCCCGTACCCGCCGCGCCGAACAGGTTGCCGAACAACTCCTGTCGACGATGGAAGCCGAGCGGGAACTCCCTCCGGTCATCAAAGCCGCCTTCGCCCGCCAGCCGTATGCGCTCGAGGGCTGGCAAGCGATGACTCCGGTCCATCGCCGCGGTCATTTGCTTGCCATCTTCTATTACCGCACGCCTGACGGGCGCGATCGCCGCATCGCCAAAACGGTTCAGGACGCGCTTTGCTACGCGGACCGCCATCGCAAACCCTGAGGCTTGTCGGGACCGCTCCCGGACAAGAGTTTATTGAAATCCGGAACTCACCTGAGCCAGCGTCCGCGCGACCTGCGCCAACGCTCCAGGCAAGACGGACCCGGCAGCGCCGCGGCCTGCTACGGCGGGCCAGCCGCCAGAGCCGTCACCCCAGCTTTGCCGCTACGCTGTAACCGGTCAGCAATCCGTGAAAAAAAGCTCTGCGAATTTCTTCGCTGGAATCTTTGTAGCGTTGGGCAGCATCTTCAATGGCCAGAGACAGCTTTTCGTCCCGAATTTCCTGAGTCTCTCCTTTCAGTAGTTTGTCGATCAGCGTGCGTACCGCATCGTCGTCTGCGATTGTGAATTTGTGAGTGTGCTCGTGCATGGTACTCTCCCCGCGAACCACTCGCCGTGCGGTCGTTCGCGCCTACCCTGAATCATCCATCTTCAGGCAGCATGGCATCAAGGGATGTTAGCGGGCAGGTCAGGATTGCTTGCCGCTGTCTTCCGTTATCCGGACCGGGGGGGGCGGTTGCTCCAAGGAGGCTGTCCAGGTGCCCAAATTGAGCGCCGGCTTATTGCTGTTCCAGCGCCGTCCGGATGGATCGAGTGTATTTCTGGTTCATCCCGGCGGCCCGTTCTGGCGCGCGAAAGATATCGGCGCCTGGTCGATTCCCAAGGGCGAAGTCACTGCCGGAGAAGATATTCTGGTGGCCGCCAAACGTGAATTCACCGAAGAAACAGGGATCACGGCCGATGGAGAATTCACCAGTCTCGGCGAGGTCAAACAGCGGGGCGGAAAAATCGTCACCGCCTGGGCCGTTGAGCAGGATTGCTTGCCAAGTATTCAGAGCAACACTTTTACGATGGAATGGCCCCCCAAATCAGGTCGCATGCAGGAGTTCCCGGAAGTCGATCGCGCGGAATGGTTTCCGCTTGAAGAAGCCCGCCGTCGAATCCTCCCCGGACAGGTCCCGTTCCTCGACCGCTTGCTGGCGCATCTGCTGTCCGCTAAAACGTAGGGCAACGGCCTCGAGCAAACTCCGCGGTCCGGCACCGGACGGTTCGGTTGTCCGTTCCGGGCCTGGCGTCAATCCACGCGATACATCGTGATGCCGCTCATCAGTTTGGGGAAAAAGTCGGTGGACTTCTGGGGCATCACTTCCCCGCTCGTCGCGATCTTCATGACTTGCTCCACGTCGCAGGCATTCAGGAAGAAAGAAATCTGCGCCCGGCCGCTGTCGACCGCTTCGAGCGCCGCCAAGGCCTCCCGTTCATAGGTCAGGTTCGCTTCGGCCGCCAGCGCTTGCGGAGTAATTCCCAAAGCGGGCTCGAGAATTCCCTCGTGCAGCAGTACGACATCCAGCTCGCGTTGCAACGGCGACGCGCTCGGCAGCAGTTCGGCCAGGTTCACGCCATCTCGCAGCACCAGCGCGTAGAACGCGCGCCCCCCGTCTTCCGGCGTCGGATAAACCCCAATCGCCCGCTGGCCGTGCGCACGGGCCACCCGGGCGAGAAATTTCTTCCGGGCTTCGGCTTTCTGGGCTTCATCACTGAAGGCAAAGGCTTCGGCCGAAAACCATGGCTCAAGGTAACGCCGCACGCCGGACCAGGAAAAATCATGCACGCGCGCCGCCACCCGGTGCGTCGGCAAAATCGTCAGCCCTTCGCTGCGCGTGTTGATGAACGTCATCATCGCTCGCTCATACGGCGCATCGACAACCGTCTGCCCCGCCTGTTCGCGCCGCTCGTTGCGGTAGTTCAGAGCCGTCTCATACCGGTGATGTCCGTCGGCAATCACCAGCTTCTGGTCTGCCATCGCTTTCTGAATCGCCGCCACACGCTCCGGGGTGGCGATCACCCACAACCGGTGAACCACGTCATATTCGTCCCGCATTTCCGTAGCCGGCGCCGCAGCGCGTTCCGCTTCTCCGAGAATGGCGTCCACTCGCTTTGCCGGGTCGGAATACAGCATGAACAGCTGCCCGGTGTGCGTCTTCGTATGGCGCAAAAGTTCCAACCGGTCTGCTTTGGGCCCTGACAGCGTGTGCTCGTGCCGGAAAACCACACCGGCCGAATATTCCTCGAGTTTCCCGGCGCCAATAAATCCGCGCCGCGTCCTGCGCTCGGCGGTCCCCGGCACGGTGTATTCCTGCGTATAGCCGTAGAAGGCGGGAGAGGGATCCGGCGTCACCGTGTTCTTGGCGATCCATTCCTCGACCGCGGCCGCCGCGCGCGTGTAGACGTTGTTTTGCGGAGTATCGGTCGGATAAGCGCGCCCTTTTTCGACGGTAATCAAATTGTGCGGGTCGGCTTCGTAGTACTTGTCCTGCATTGCCGGCGAAATTTTATCGTAAGGCTGCGTCAGCACCCGTTCAAAGGGCGCGTGCGCCGGGTTGTAGCGGAAAGCGCGGAAAGGATAGACCTGAGCCATGAGATCTCCGGAAACGGTTTTTGCTGTCGTCGCAGCACTTCAGTTTACGCGAAACCGCCGGATTTCCGAAGAACACGCAACGAAATATTTTGCATGCCGGCACCGTCACGCGCGCGAATGAGTACGCTCGTATTACAATAGAGAATTCATGACGACGGAAAACCTTTCCCGGGTTCACACCCTGATTTTTGATTTGGACGGCACGCTCATCGATTCGCAGCTGGACCTGATTCTTTCCGTCAAAGCCATGCTCGGCGAAATGGGCCGCCCCGCTCTCCCGGATGAAGTCATCTCCGGCTATATCGGCCACGGCGCCCCACGTCTGGTCAGCCGGGCGCTCGGAGAAAACGCCAGCGCAGAAGAACTCGGCCGAGCCCTCGAATTTTTTCTGGCTTATTACGAGGAGCACAAGCTCGACAATACGCGGCCCTATCCGGGCGTCGTTGCCACTCTCGGAATGCTGCACCCCTTCGCGAAGGCGGTCCTTACCAACAAGCCCGAGCGCATCAGTGTCCGCATTCTCGATGCTTTAGGGCTTTCCAAATATTTTCGCGCCGTCTACGGCGGCAACAGTTTTCCGACGAAAAAACCCGATCCCTACGGCACCCGCCAGATTCTGAGGGAACTGAACGCTGCTCCCGGGGAAGTCCTGTTCATCGGCGATTCTGACGTCGACGTGCAAACCGCCCGCAACGCCGGAACACTCGCCGCCATCGTCAACTACGGATTCGGCGTTTACGACCGCTCGAGCAATCCCGCCGACGTCGCGCTTGACGAATTCCAGGACCTGCTCGCCATCCTCCTGAAGGCCCGCCCATCGCCAAGCCGGAAATAGCGCATGGCCTTGCGGGAGCTTAGCGGGAACCGGACGCGAGCGTACGCGGGATTTTGTTCACGGCAACCACGAAAACCATCTGGTGGGCCGTCAAGACCAGCAAGCGGGTTCCGTCTTCTGAGAAATGCATGTACACAATGTCATCGGGAAAGAGCTGCTCGTCGAGCTTTGCTCCGGAATTCAAATCGTGCAGCAGCAAGCGTCCGTTGCCGCCGCTCAAGGCCAGCAGGCGAGCGGCTCCGCTCGCGGCGGGAATCGTTCCGGTGAGCCGCGCCACGAGTGTTCCCGTCGTGAGGGAGTACAGCGAAACGCGTTTCTCGTCTTTCAGCAGGACCAGCGCCTGGCCTTCTGAAAACGCGCTTTCATAAGTGGCTGCGGTTCCCCCGACCTGCAGCAGCGCGCCGCCCAGGGACGTTCCGGATTTGGCGTCGATGACTTCGAAAAAGGAATCCAGCGCGTTGATTTTTGTTTTCTTGAAAAGATTTTTTACTTCTGGATTCCGGTCCGCCGTTTTTCGCGCTGCATAATCCTGCGCGCGCCATCCGAGGACCAGGCGTTCGCCTTGCGGATCGGCGAACGGAACGGGGCAGTTCGCCTGGAAACTTTTCTTCCACAGCTCGGCCCCCGATCGCGGGTCAGAGGCCCGCAAGCGGAATGGCACACTGCCGCCGTCAAAGCCGAAACCCATTCGAGAGCCGGCCGCCGTTTCAGCGGAATAGCCAATGATGGCGCCGGAACCGGCGCGCAAAACAGAGTCATTGGCCGAAGCCACTACGGACGTTTGCTTACTGGCAAGGTCCAGTCTTGCCAGGGCAAACTCGGATTTTGTACCTCTCCCCCTGGCGACAAAATGGAGGCTGTCGGCATCGACGGCAGAACTGCTGTCTACGCCGGACAGGGCTCCGATTTGTTTGCCGTCGGAGACACTGAAGATGCGGGTTTTTCGCGCGGTCGAGAAAACCAGCGTTTGCAGGTGGGGATCGGCAAGTGCCGATCGCAGCGGAGCCAAATAGTCGAGTGGCAGCTGCGTGGCCCGGTAGGGAAACGTGTCGCCGAGGCGGTACAAGAAAAGGTTCCCGGTTTCCGTCCAGAGCGCCATTTCGCTTCCTAGAATATCCAGACCGGCATTGCTCGGAACGTCCATCGCGCGGTTGTCTTTCAAATCAAAAACATGAAATCCCGATGCCTCGAAGTTTTGCAGGATGAGATAGCGGGAATCGGAAGCGCGTGTCGCGGCATCAGCCGCCGCCGGAAGATTCTGCAAAATCGCGTTGCTCGCGAGCGACCGAATTTCAAGCGCACCCTGTTTATTGGAATTGGAGACCAGTAGGCGGTCCCCGTCCAGTCGCAGCAGTACGGAAAACGGCGGCCTTACCGCTTCGCTGTGGAAGGCGCTTTTCTTATGGGTCGCGAGTCCGATACGGTTGCCGACGCCGCTGTCGACAACGATGAAATCCTCCGCGTCTGGCGAAAAGAACATCGGAAGCTGAACATGCCCGGTGTTGGCGAGCACGGCGCGCGAGTATCCAAGAACGAATCCAAGTGGGGTGGCCATGGGAGTTTGCTCCCCCAGGGCAATCACAGCGGGTCCTGCTACACCGCTGTTGCTCTTGCTGGGTTCAGAGAGCACGGCGCGCCCGTCCGAGACCCGATAAATGGAAATTGCCCCGGAGGGGCGAATGCAGGCAAACAGATTCCCGTCGGGTGAAAGTCTCGCGCTGAGGCAGCCGTCCTCAAGCGGCAGTTTGAGTGAAAACAGATGATGGCCATTTTCGACTGACCAGTTGGCCACGCGCAGGTCCATGGTAACGGTGCGCAAAGATTGCGAATCTTCGGAAAATGCGGCCCCATACGTGAACGGTACCGCAATGTAGGCGACCAGCTTGAGCGGAGAGGTTGTCAGCAAATAGATCCCTTCAGAATTTTCCACGAGCAGATGCCGGCCATCCGGGCTGAAACGCACCAGCGAATCGGAACGCAGGGGAGGCATGAGGCGCTGGCGCGAGACGATATCGTGGAGTTTTTCTGCGGGTTTGCTGAGATTGGTTTGTTGTCCGGCGCACGAAGGCCGGCCGGCGGCCACAACGGCCAGAAAGGCAAACAACCACGGCCAGCGGAGCAAGCACACGCGCGGCAAACGAGCACGTCTGAGCATAGGGCGAGCGAGCGCGCGGAGTTTACCACTTGTGCAGGGTCTCAGCAATTTCGAGGCGGGCTCCCCATCGCCAGCGGCGTGCCACGACAACATGATGACTTGCCAACGGGCGCCGCAGTTGGCAGACTCTCCGCGTGCTTATCGGACTGTTCCCAGAGTTGGATGCACCGGGCGGAGTGCAACGCGCGGGACGGCATCTGGCCGCGGTCATGACGGAGTTTGCCGCGAGCCGCGGCATGGAATGCCGCCTGCTGAGCTTGAATGATTCGCCCGAATTGCATCGCATGTCGGTGGGCGAACGCGAATTTGTTTTTACCGGATGCGACCGGGGAAAAGGCCGGCTCACCACAACGGCCATGCGTGCGGCAAGGCGCAAAGGGAAACTGGTCCTGGCGGCCCATCCTAATCTTGGACCGGTCACGCAATTGATGCGACTTTCCGCGCCGCGGCTGAAAACCATTGTGTGCACGCATGGAATCGAGGTCTGGGAGCCTTTGTCGGCGCTTCGCAGACAGGCACTGCGGCATGCGGATTTGATTCTGTCGCCGACCCAGAACACCGCGAATCATGTGACCACCCAGCAGAAAGTCGCGCGCGAAAATATCCGGGTACTGCCCTGGGCGCTCGATCCACAATTTGAAATGCTTTTGACTTCGGCAGCGGCAAACAAACTGCCCGTAAATTTTCCCGCAGGACGGGTAATACTGACAGTGGGACGCTGGCTGGCGAATGAACGTTACAAGGGAATGGACACGCTCGTCACCGCTCTGCCGCGGCTACTCCTGAAATGGCCGGAATTGCAGTTGGCGGCAGTAGGAGACGGCGACGACCGCAACTGGCTTGAAGATCTGGCCAATCGAAACGGAGTACGGCGGCACGTCCACTTTTTGAGCGGACTGAGCCCGGCAGAGTTATCCGCTTGCTATGGAGCGTGCGAAGTATTTGCGCTGCCAAGCCGGGGGGAAGGATTTGGCCTGGTGTATCTGGAAGCGATGGCCCGAGGGAAACCCGTCATCGGCGGCGCGCACGGCGGCGCGCCCGAGGTAATTGAGGACGGAGTCACTGGCTATCTCGTGCCGCATGGCGACGCGATTCATCTGGCCACTTCCCTCGATGCGCTGCTTAGCGACCCCGCGCATGCCAAAGAAATGGGCGCACGCGGCAAGCAACGAGTCGAGCGGGAATTCCGCTTCAGCGTTTTTGCCAAATCTCTGAAAAAAATCCTTCGCGAACAATGCGAATCCTGAATGTCACCCAGAGCTACGCGCCGTTTTACGAATTCGGCGGCCCGCCGGTCAAAGTGCGCGCGCTTTCTGAAGGGCTGGCCAAACGCGGGCACGCGGTAACGGTGCTTACCGCCGACTGGGGCATCGATAAACGTCTCTCGCCGGCCGAACTGCTGTCCGTCGAGCGTTCCCCGTTTGGATGGCGGGTTGAAGAAGGCGGGGTCCAGGCCATTTATGTGCCGACCTGGTTTCATCATCGCGCCCTGAGCTGGAACCCGGCCGTGCAGCGCTATTGCCGGGCGCGATTGCAGAATTTTGACGTCGTGCACATTTTTGGGTTGTATGACCTGCTGGGACCTGCGGTGGCCAAAGCCTGCCGACGGCAAGGGATTCCCTACGTGATTGAACCGATCGGCATGTTCCGGCCAATTGTCAGAAACGTTTTCCTCAAGAGGTTGTATCACGCGCTGCTGGGGCGGCCCATGTTCCGAGCGGCAAAGGCCGTCATCGCGACTGCCGAAATGGAAATTGCCGAACTGGAGTCCGGCGGAATCCGCCGGGACAAAATTGTTTTGCGGCGCAACGGCGTGGAAGCTCCCCTAACGTGGCCGGAGCGCGGAAGTTTCCGGAAGGAATTGGGAGTTTCGTCATCCGCGAAAATCATCCTTTTCCTCGGCAGGCTTTCCAGCAAGAAAAGCCCGGATTTACTGCTGCAGGCCTTCGCCTTGCTTTCCGACGGCAGCGGCGCC
>Ga0193716_1000231_pt1 | contig 34758 bp, 33 predicted proteins | sample U2c1metaG_FD_145901 | JGI IMG/M metagenome (GOLD analysis project Ga0193716, IMG submission 145901) | Soil microbial communities from a riparian zone of the East river system, Colorado, United States - U2c1 | ecosystem: Environmental > Terrestrial > Soil > Riparian zone | place: USA: East River...
CAGGTTGTCCCGCAGTGGCAGGTCGTCGAGGGTGATCTTGCGAGCGGTCACGATTCGAACCTACGGCGGACCGCTTCACCGTGGGCAGGCAGGTTCTCCGCCTGCGCCAGGGTGATCACGTAGCCGGAAACGTCCTTGAGTGCCGCCTCGGTGTAGTCCACGACGTGGATGCCGCGCAGGAACGTCTGCACCGACAACCCGCCGGAGTGCCGGGCACACCCGGCGGTGGGCAGCACGTGATTGCTGCCCGCGCAGTAGTCACCGAGGCTGACCGGAGACCAGGCCCCGACGAAGATCGCACCGGCCGAACGGATCCGGTTCGCAACGGCAGGCGCGTCGACCGTCTGGATCTCGAGGTGTTCTGCGGCGTATGCGTTGACGGTCACGACGCCGGCATCGACGTCGTCGACCAGCACGATCGCCGACTGCCGTCCGGTCAGTGCCGCAGTCACCCGCTCGCGGTGCACGGTGGTCAGCAGCTGCTTGGCGACCTCGGCGTCGGTGGCGTCGGCCAGGCGCTCACTGGTGGTGACGAGCACGCTGGCGGCCATCTCGTCGTGCTCGGCCTGACTGATCAGGTCTGCGGCGACGTGCGCCGGATCGGCGGAGTGGTCGGCGAGGATCGCGATCTCGGTGGGACCCGCCTCGGCGTCGATGCCCACCTGCGACCGGCAGATGCGCTTCGCGGCGGTGACGTAGATGTTGCCAGGGCCGGTGATCATGTCGACCGGCGCGAGCTCGGCCCCGTCGGTGTCGGTGCCGCCGTAGGCCAGCAGTGCCACGCCCTGTGCGCCGCCGACGGCCCATACTTCGTCGACGCCCAACAGCGCGGCCGCGGCCAGGATGGTGGGGTGCGGCAGCCCCCCGAAATCGGCCTGCGGCGGGCTGGCGATGACCAGCGACTCCACCCCTGCGGTCTGTGCGGGCACGACGTTCATCACCACGCTCGACGGATAGACGGCGTTGCCGCCTGGCACGTAGAGCCCGACGCGTTCGACGGGCACCCAGCGCTCGGTGACCGTGGCGCCGGGCGCCAGCGTGGTGGTGGTGTCGGTGCGCCGTTGGTCGGCGTGCACGGCGCGGCTGCGCTCGATCGCCACCTCGAGGGCCACCCGCACGGCGGGGTCGAGCTCGGCGAGGGCTTCGGCCAGTCGAGCGACAGGCACCCGCACGGTTTCGGGGCGCACCCGGTCGAACGATTCGCCGTATTCGAGGGCGGCGACGGCACCGCGCTCGACGACGGCATCCACGATCGGCTTCACCTTGGGCAGGACACTGTCGACGTCAACGCCACCGCGGGGCAGTACCGCCCGCAGCCGCGCCGCGGACAGCTGTTCGCCCCGCAGGTCGATGCGAGACATCTTCGGAGCACTCACGCCGTCTATTGTCCCAGAGCAGCACAAATCGAATACGGGAGCCGTCATGTCGCCGTCAACGTCAAGAGAAGAACACCCCAACCACGCCCCTGGCGTACCCATGCTGATGCCGGTGTGGCTTGAGCGGGCGCAGATCAAGTACCTCAACCCGCTGCTCCGGCCGCTATCGAAGCGGATGCCGGGATTCGCCGTGATCAAGCACCGCGGCCGCACGTCGGGCAAGGAGTTCGAGACCATCGTCACCGCCTACCGCAAGGGCAGCGTGCTGGCGATCGGGCTGGTGCACGGCAAGACCAACTGGGTCAAGAACGTGCTTGCGGCGGGCGAGGCCGACATCCATGTGGCCCGCAAGGACCTCCACCTGGTGAATCCGCGGGTCCTGCCCGCCGGCACCGTCGACCCCACGCTGCCCCGGATACCGCAGATGCTGGCCAAGCGGCAGGGCACGTTCGTCGCCGACATATCGAGCTGAGCTTTATCCGGTTGAGCGCACGCGCCACCGCCTGCGACACTTCATGACGTGGAGTGGACCGTGTGGCTGGCGTTCGTCGGAGCGGCGATTCTGATCGCCCTATCCCCCGGTGCGGGTGCGATTCAGTCGATGGCGACCGGCCTGAGCCACGGCGTGCGCCGCGGCTATTGGAGCATCTTTGGCCTCGAGATCGGGCTGATGTTGCAGCTGACCCTCGTCGCCGTGGGATTGGGCGCCATCGTCACCGGCTCGATCGTCGTGTTCAACGTCATCAAGTGGGTCGGGGTGGCGTACCTGCTGTACCTCGCGGTGCGGCAATGGCGGACGGCGACCAGGGACCTTCGCGAGCAAATGGACACCTCGACCAACGGTGGCCGGGCCGCGCTGGTCGTTCGTGGCTTCCTCGTCAACGCCACCAACCCAAAGGGTCTGGTGTTCTTCCTCGCGGTGTTGCCGCAATTCGTGGTGCCGACCGCGCCGTTGCTTCCGCAGTATCTGGCGATCGGCGCCACGATGGTGGCGGTCGACATGGTGGTGATGGGGTTGTACACCGGGTTGTCCGTGCGGCTGCTGCGCTGGATGCACACGCCACGCCGGCAGACGGTGGTCAACCGCATCTTCTCCGGACTGTTCGGGACGGCGGCAGTGGTCCTGTCGCTGGTGCGTCGCGCCGCGACGGTCTAGGTCAGCGTCGGCAGGATCACCGCCGACGGGTGCGAGGCGTCGTGGTAGACCGTCTGATCGGCGGGTCGAAGAACGGTCGCCGTTGCGTGCGATTCGCCGGTGCCTGGATTGCGGGCGTAGCGCGGAAACGCACCGCTGGAGACCTGGAGCCTGATGCGGTGACCGCGCTTGAACCGGTGCGCGGTTGACCACAACTGCACTCGGGCGCAAGCGATTTCGTCGGCTTCGGGCAGGCTGACGAGACCGTCGCAGACGTTGTACGAGCGTCCGTCGGGATGGACGTCGCAGAGCCGGACGAACACGTCGGCACTGGGGCGGCTCGAGCGGAACCAGATCTCGGCGCTGACGTCGCCGATGACTTCGACGTCGTCGCCCGGTACGGCGGTGGTGTAGGTCAGCACGTCCATCCTGGCCTCCAACTTGGCGTTGTCGACGCGGCCACCGCCGCGGGCGCGCAGGAGGATCCCGCCGACGGTGGGCGTGGGGTCGTTCGGGTCGTAGCGGTAGACGTCGGGCTCCGATTCACCGGGAAGGTCGGTGGACAACGCTCCGTCGGGCCGAAGGTAGAAGCGGCGATCGGGATAGTCGGGCGGAGGCCAGGTTTCGAAGTCGCGCCACGCTTCCTCGCCCATCACGTACAGCCGCACCGGTGCGCGGGGCGGCGGCTGCTCACCGCGTCCGTGGGCGAGCGCGAACTCGATGGACTCCCGTACCGCTACCGGGTCCATCGACGTGTGCTTCCACGGCCCGATCGTCAGGCGCGCCGTGCGTCCCGCGTCCTGCAGAACCCGGAAGTCACGAAGCTGGCCGGGCAGGAAGACGTCGTACCAGCCACCGATCGAAAGGACCGGCACGGTTACGTCCTTCACCCGGTGACTCTGGTCGAAGCCCGCCCAACGTGGCGAATCCGCGTCGTGGGCGAGGACGTCCTGGACGTAGTCGATGCGGCTCCCCGTGGCCGCCGCGTCGGCCTGCCCGAGCGGAAGCGTGCTCAACGCGTGGGCGTTCCTGCGGCCCGAAACGAGTTGCCGCAGAAGGGCAAAGCGGCGTTCCTGACCGGCCACCTGGATGCCCCACGAAACCGGCGTCTCCAGGGACAGGCCGTCGTTGCGCAGGAACTCCAGTGTCAACGCGGACTCGGTCACGTGCGGAACCATCGCCTTGACCTGCGGCGGCAAGCTGTCGGCGACCGCCCACTGCACGTAGCCGAGGTAACTCGGGCCCATCAGCACGACGGATTCGTCGAACCACGACTGCTTCACCACCCAGTCAAGCGTCGCCAAGCCGTCCTCGCGCTCCTGCCGCATCGGGTCGAAGACGCCGCCGGACCCGAAGGTGCCGCGGGCGCTCTGAATCAGTACCTGGAACCCGCGCTCGGCCATCGACCGGCCCAACATCAGGCCAAACATTCCCCGACGGCCGTACGGCGATCGATACAGGACGGTGGGCAGCGTGTTGGACGTGTCCCAGGCGCGCGGCGCCCACCTGTCCGCCAGCAGAACGGTCCCGTCCGGCATCGGTACCCGAAGATCACGCTGGACGACGACGTCGCGGGTGATCGGCGGCGGCGCCTTGAGCAGGCGTTCGATGAGGCGACTGATCGGGTGCACCGCACCACGCTACGTGCTAGTCGCGGGTGTACACCGTCTTGCTGGTCATGGTCGGCCAAACCTCGGCCGCGTCGTCCCACGGCACCACCCGATCCACCGCGGGCGCGAGATCGCAACCCGCGCTGATTGATTCGAGGATGCCGGGAATGACGGTGCGGGCGTTCACCCTGCCGGTAACGAATCGCACTCCCCTGGTGTACATCGCAAGCAGCGGCAGCTCGACCGGTTGGATGAAGAGGCCGGTGTCGGTGCAGACGCCATCGGGCCAGGTGGCGCGCAGCGTCGCGGTCAGCAGTTCCGGCTCGGCCGAGGTGTGCACCGTGACGGGGTACGGCTCCCACGACCGATCGGGTTTCGGTCGGTCGTGGACGGTCGCCCCGAGTTTCTCGGCTGCGGCCAGGCGCTGCGGATCGGTGTCGACGTAGTCGACGTGCGCACTCATTGCCGACGCGAACGCGGCGGCGTAGAGGCCGATCGAACGCCGTCCAACGATCAGCACCCTTCGCTCGCCGGGATCGAGGCCCGCCAGCTCCGACTGGTACGGCCCGACGGTGCGCCAACCGTCGGGAATGTTGTCGGACAGCGAAGCCACCGTCACGGGGTCGACGCCGCCGGGCAGCGGGATCAGCATCGAGTCGGCGTAGGGCACCGACACCAGATCGGCGAGGAAACCGCCGCCGTCGAGTCCGGCGATGGGTGCCATCCCATACATCGCCATCAGCGGCAGCGACGCGCAGGAGCCCGTCACGCCACGCCGAAGGCCGAGCATGTTCCGCAGTTGATCTGGAACGGCACGATGACCCGGTCCCCCACCTTCACCGACGTGACGTCGTCGCCAACGGCCACCACCTCGCCCACCCCCTCGTGCCCGACGGCGTGGCCGGGCGCCATCGGCAGCAGCCCCTCCGAGACCGCGACGTCGAGATCGCAGCACGCCACCGCCACCGGTCGGACCAGCGCCTGCTTGGGCGTCGAGATCTCCAGGTCGGGTAGCTGGTGCCACGCGTACTCGCCGGGAGCTTCGAACATCAACTGCCGCATGGTGGCGACCTTTCTTTAGAGACCGTTCAAGTATTGTTGAGTGATCTTTCTAGTATTGTCAAGACGTGCCCCGCCCCGATCGCAGCCGCGTCGCGCTCATCGAGAGCGCGGCGACCCTGTTCCGCCGACAGGGCTACGCGGCGACCGGCATCAACCAGATCCTGGCGGCTGCAGACGTCAAGGCAGGCTCCCTCTACCACCACTTCCCGGACGGCAAGGCCGAACTCGCGGCGGCCGTGGTCGACGGCGCCGGTGGCGACATCACGCGACTCCTGCGCTCGGTCCTCGCCTCCGAACGTCCGGCCGCCGACATCGTCGCGACGTGGATCGACATCCTGATCGCCGGCCTGGACGGCGACCCCCGTGACGGCTGCCCGATCGAACCCATCGCCACCGAATCCGTGCACGCCAGCGCGCCGGTGCGCGCCGCGGCGGCAGGGGCGTTCGCAGGCTGGTGCACCGCCGTCGCCGACCGGCTGATCAGGGACGGCTGGCCCGACGACGAAGCCAGGCAGACGGCGCAGGCGGTGATCGCGCTCATCGAAGGGGCGCTGATCCTGTCGCGCATCGCGGGCGATCGGTCAGCGCTGTACGCCGCCAAGATCGGCGCGCGCACTCTGCTGAAATCCGCGTAACCGACGTCTCAGTCGACTGCGGAAACTACCTCGACCGCTATTTGCAGGCTTCGGCGATCTTGACGTTGGCGGCGTCGGCTGCCTTCAGACGTGCCGCCTGGGCCGGATCGGAGTTCTGCAAGCCCACGATCGAGCCAGCCCCGATGTCCAGCAGCTCGTTGGCGAACTCGCGGACCGAGTCAGCCAGGTCGGATGGGGTCGCCGGATCCAACCGGGCCAGGAGGTACTGCCCGCCGTTCGACAGCGACAACCTGGCGTTGGCGGCAACCGCGAGAGACCCGGTGACGTCGCCCTCGCCGCCAGGAATCGGCAGGTTGGTGTTGAGCGAAACACCCCTGCGCACCACGTCGGCCGCCGCGCAGATCTTCGCCTTGGCGTCAGATTGCTGAGACGCCGTGTAGGTCGGCGCTGCCGGCTCCTTGGCGGGCCGGAACGCGGCCCACGCCGCAAGTCCGACCGCGATCAGAGCAAGGATCACGGCCACGATCGGCAGCACGCTCGCCCCCCGCGAATCACCGGCATGACGGTTTGAAGAGGAATCGCTGGAAGACATGGGCTGATCCTAGCCACGTCGCCCCCCGAAATGGACGAGGAAATCGTTTGCTCGTCCTCGCGATTCGCCCTACACGTCCAGGCCGACGTCGAGCACCCGCACCGAGTGGGTGAGCGCACCGACGGCCAGGAAGTCGACACCGGTTCCCGCGTACTCGGCGGCGGTGTCCAGCGACAGGCCACCAGAGGATTCCAGCAAGGTGTCCGGCGACCGCGAGTCACGGCGCTGCACGGCGATCTGGGTCTGCCACACCGGAAAGTTGTCCAGCAGAATGAGCGGCCGTTCGCCCAGGTTCTCGCCAAGGACCGCATCGAGTTGTTCCAGGGAATCGACCTCGACCTCACAGGGCAGGTCGGGCGCGGCGGCCCGCACCGCGCGCAGCGCCTCGAGCACTCCGCCCGCTGCGGCGACGTGGTTGTCCTTGATCAACGTCGCGTCACCGAGACCCATCCGGTGATTCACCCCGCCACCCACGCGGACTGCGTACTTCTGCAGCACCCGCAGGCCGGGCAGCGTCTTGCGGGTGTCGCGGATCTTGGCGTTGGTGCCCTCCACTGCGGCGACCCACGCGGCGGTGGCCGTCGCGATGCCGCTCAGGTGACACACCAGGTTGAGCATCGTCCGCTCGGCCGTCAGTAGCCCGCGGGTATCGGCTTCGACCGTCAACAAAGCGTCGCCGGCATCGAGGCGGGCTCCATCCTCGACGCGTCCGATGACGCGGTAGCCGTCGGCGCCGAGTACCTCGTCGAGTACCAGCAGGGCGATGTCCACCCCGGCAGCCACACCGGGCTCGCGGGTGACCATCGCCGCCGTCGTGGTCGCGTCGGCGGGCACGGTGGCCAGCGTGGTTACGTCGGGCCCGAAGCGCAGATCCTCGTCGAGCGCGCGTGCGATCGTCCCCTTGGCCTCGATCAGTACCTCGTCGGAAAGAGCCATCAGCCGAACACCACCGCGGGACGGGCGACGGTGCTGACCGCCATCGCAGGATCGATGTCCGGGTAGTCGGCCCGGTGATGGCAGCCGCGGGACTCGGTTCGCTCCAGCGCGGCGGCGACCACGGCCCCCGCCGTCGCGGTCAAGGCCGCGTCCTCAAGGGTCGTGCGGTTGCGCTGCGCCAGCACGGGCGCGGCGGCCAGCAGATCGGCGAGGCTCCTGAGCCCGTCGGCATCGCGCACCACCGATGCGTGGCTGCTCATCGCGCGTTGCAAGTCCTTGCGGGCCAGGGCAATCCGGTCGACGGGATCGGGTTCGGTGGCGCGCGACGGTCCCGCAGCCACGGCGTGCCCGGCTGCGGCCACACCCGCGCGCCGACCCACCACGAGACCTTCGAGCAGGCTGTTGGACGCCAGCCGGTTGGCGCCATGCATGCCGGTGCGCGCGACCTCGCCCGCCGCGAACAGTCCGGACAACTCCGTCCGCCCGTGCACGTCGGTGACGACGCCACCGCAGCTGTAATGGGCACCGGGCACGACCGGAATCAGTTGCCGGGTCGGGTCGATGCCCGCAGCAAGGCAGGCCGTGGTCACGGTCGGAAAGCGCTTGGTGAAGCCGGCGATGGCCCGCGCGTCGAGATAGACGCAGGGGTCGCCGGTTTGGGTCAGCCGTGCGTCGATCGCCGCGGCCACCACGTCGCGAGGCGCGAGGTCACCCATCGGGTGAACGCCCGCGGTGACCGAATCACCGTGCGCGTCGACGAGGGTCGCACCCTCGCCGCGGATGGCCTCGGTGATCAGCGGACGCCTTCCGCCTGCCTGACCGTCGAAGAGCATCGTCGGGTGGAACTGGATGAACTCGACATCGCTCACCGCGACGCCTGCCCACAGCGCCAGCGCGATGCCATCGCCGGTGGAGCCCTCCGGGTTGGTGGTCGCGGAGTACAGGTGGCCGAGGCCGCCCGTCGCCAGAATCACCGATGGGGCGTGCACGATGCCGAGCCCGTCGTCGTTGCGCACCAGCACCCCGGTCACCGCCCCGTCGCGGTGCAGCACCTGCAGCGCAACGTGATTGCGCCGGATGTCCAGCGTCGCTGCGGCGCGGTCCAGCGCCCGCTGCACCTCCGCCCCCGTGGCGTCGCCGCCGGCGTGGATGATTCGGCGCCGGGAGTGGCCGCCCTCGCGGGTCAGCGACCACTCGCCGGGTGCCGATTCGTCGAAACGGGCTCCGTCACTGACCAGTTCGGCCACCGCGTCGTAGCCGTCAGCGACGATCGACGTCACCGCCTCGGGATCGCACAGCCCCGCGCCAGCGGCCAGAGTGTCGGCGACGTGCGCCTCGATGCTGTCGTCGGTGCGCGGCAGGACGACCGCGATACCGCCCTGCGCGTAGAACGTCGCCGTCTCGGCCGCCTTGCTCAGCACCACCACCCGACGGCCCCTGCGGTGTGCGGCGAGCGCAGCGACCAGACCCGCCACGCCGGTGCCGATCACGACGACGTCGGCGCGCAGTTGCCACGTCGTGTGCCGACCGCAGGCGATGCCCGCGGTCATTCTCCGCCGCCGGACTGGCCGATCTCGATCATCCGCTGCACGCTCGCGCGGGCCAGCTTGGCCGTTTCGGTATCGACGTGCACTTCGTCAGCGCCTTCGACGAGGCAGCGCAGCAGTGCGGCGGGCGTGATCATCTTCATGAACTTGCACGACGCCCGGTCGTTGACGGCGCGGAAGTCGACTTCGGGTGCGGCACGGCGCAACTGGTGCAGCATGCCGACCTCGGTGGCGACCAGGACCTCGCGCGCCTTGGTCTTCCGCGCGGCGTCCAGCATGCCGCCCGTTGACAGAATCTTCACCCGGTCGTCGGGGAATGCGCCCTCGCCTGCCAGGTACAGAGCCGAAGTGGCGCAACCACATTCGGGGTGCACGAAGAGCTCGGCATCGGGGTGTGCGCGGGCCTGGTCGGCGAGTTCGTCGCCGTTGATCCCGGCGTGCACGTGGCATTCGCCGGCCCACACGTGCACGTTCTTGCGCCCGGTGACCCGGCGGACGTGCGCACCGAGGAACTGGTCGGGGCAGAACAGCACCTCGCGGTCCTCGCGGATGGAGGCCACGACCTCGACCGCGTTGGACGACGTGCAGCAGATGTCGGTGAGCGCCTTCACCGCTGCCGTGGTGTTGACGTAGGACACGACGACGGCGTCGGGGAACTCGTCCTTCCACGCCCGCAAGTCGTCGGCGGTGATCGAGTCGGCCAGCGAGCAGCCCGCCCGCTGGTCGGGTATCAGGACCGTCTTCTCCGGGCTCAGGATCTTGGCGGTCTCGGCCATGAAGTGCACGCCGCAGAACACGATGGTTTCCTCGGGCGCCTCGGCAGCTATCCGCGAGAGGGCGAGCGAGTCACCGACGTGATCGGCGATGTCCTGGATGGCCGGCAGCTGGTAGTTGTGCGCGAGCAGCGTTGCTTTGCGCTGCTTGGCGAGCTTGCGGACCTCGTCGGCCCACTCCTCGTCGGCGATGACGCCGCCGTATCCGCCGGGGCCGTTCGTGATCTGAGCGGTCCAGCCGCCCCGGGACTCCGCGGTGAGGTCCAATACCGTCATGGCCGTCTCCTTTGATCCTGACGGGGTTTTCGACTTATGATCGAAAACATGCCCAATGGTAGCACTGCCCACGAAGTGCTCGCCGTCGTCTTCCAGGTTCGACACTTGGCGACGCGAAACCCGCAGCTCAGCGTGCTGCTGTGGGAACGAGCGATGGATCCACAGCGAGGCACGTGGTCGCTGCCCGGCGGCCAGCTGCGTCACGACGAGGACATGGTGAGTTCAGTCCGGCGTCAACTCGCCGAGAAGGTCGACCTGCGTGAGTTGACTCACCTCGAGCAGCTCGCGGTGTTCTCCGATCCCGCTCGGGTGCCGGGCGTCCGCACCATCGCGTCGACCTTCCTCGGCCTGGTGCCCTCACCCGCCACCCCGGAGCTGCCATCGGACACCCGCTGGCATCCGGTCAGCGCGCTGCCGCCCATGGCGTTCGACCACAAGACGATGATCGCCAACGCCCATACCCGCCTGGTCGCCAAACTGTCCTACACGAACATCGGATTCGCGCTGGCACCAAGGGAATTCGTGCTTTCCACCCTCCGCGACGTGTACGGAGCCGCGCTCGGCTACCAGGTCGACGCCACCAACCTGCAACGTGTGCTCGTCAGGCGCGGCGTGATCACCCCGACCGGAACGACGGCCAAGTCGGGTCGGGCCGGTGGCAGACCCGCCGCGCAGTACCGCTTCACCGAGTCGCAGTACCGGGTCACCGACGAGTTCGCCGCCCTGCGCCCGCCTGGGTGAGTCGGCTGGCTTCTTAAGGCGTCCTTAAGTAACAATGGCCGGATGGACTTGGGCAGCGCGGCTCCGGCAACTGGCGCCGAATGGATCGGGCAGCCACCACACGAAGACTTTCAACGTGGAGTCCGCCCGCAGCTACCGACCGATGATCCCTTCTACGACCCGCCCGCCGGCTTTCAGCACTCCAATCCCGGCACGGTCTTGCGGAGCCGCGACGTCGAGCTGGCCTTTCTCGGGTTGATCCCGCAACGCATCAAGGCCACCCAGCTGCTCTATCGGACCACCGACATGCACGACCGCCCGGAAGCCGCGGCCACCACGGTCATCGTGCCTGCCGAGCGCGGCCCGGAGGCCGTCTGCCCCGTGATCTCGTATCAGTGCGCAATCGACGCCGTGACGTCGCGCTGCTTCCCGTCCTATGCGCTGCGGCGCCGTGCGATGGCGCCCGGCGCCGTCGCACAGTTCGAGTTCCTGCTGATCGCGGCCGCCGTTGCCGAGGGCTGGGCGGTCTCCGTGCCCGACCACGAGGGTCGCCTCGGAATGTGGGGCGCCCCCTACGAACCCGGCTATCACGTGCTCGACGGACTGCGCGCAGCGCTGAGCTCTGAGCGCCTCGGGCTGTCACCGAACGCGCCGATCGGGCTTTGGGGCTACTCCGGCGGCGGGCTGGCCAGCGCCTGGGCCGCCGAGATGAGCGGCACCTACGCGCCGGAACTCAACATCGTCGGCGCGGTGCTCGGCTCGCCCGTCGGCGACCTCGGCCACACCTTCCGGCGACTCAACGGCACCCTCATGTCCGGGCTGCCCGCCCTTGTGGTCGCCGCACTGGCCGACATCTACCCCGAGCTCAACCGCGTCATCCAAGAGCACGCCACCGAAGAGGGCAAGGCCCTGCTGCAGCGGCTGCACCAGATGACCACCGCCGAGGCGGTCATCAGGATGGCCGGGAAGAACATCGGCGACATGCTCGACCAGCCACTCGAGCAGATCCTCGACACCCCCGAAGTTCGGCACGTCTTCGAGGACATCAAGCTGGGCACCGCGGTGCCCACCCCGCCGGTGCTGATCGTCCAGGCGGTGCACGACCAGCTGATCTCGGTCGAGGACATCGACGCCCTCGTCGACGCGTACTCGGCAGGCGGCGCGGACGTCACCTACCACCGCGACATGCTCAGCGAGCACCTGCTGCTGCATCCGCTGTCCGCCCCGATGACGTTGCGGTGGTTGCGGGATCGCTTCGCGGGCCGCCCACTCTCCGAGAACCGCCTTCGCACCAAGTGGCCGACGCTGCTGAACCCCTCGACCTACACGGGCATGCTGCGGTTGGGTCTGATTACCGCGAAGGTGATGACGGGTCGACGGGTGGACCGTCAGCCACTGTCGGCACTGGACCAATAACCGGCGTCGGATCGACGAACTGCGCCGGATCAACTGCCCGCACCGACACGATCGGCGGCCAGGCGCCCAGATCGTCGCGCCTCGTCGCGAGGGCGCACATCGCGAAGATGAGCGCCGCCACCCCGGCGGGCAGCAGGATCGTCATCGCGATCGTCAACGGCGTGTGCCCGAAGAACACCGCGGGCGCCTCGATGACGTAGTGCACGCGGTGCTCGGGTGTCACCGGAGCGGCAGCGAGGTCGATGACGCCATAACGCCACCGCACCAACGCCGCGCCGACACCCGTCGCCGCGCCAGCCGCAGCCATCCCACCGACCGCCAGCGCGCCGACCATGCCTGGGCCACGGTGCGCCCGCCACTGCCACGCCAGCGTCGCCGCGACCACCGCGACCGCGCCGAGCATGGCCGCGATCAGGAACGCACCGAGGAACAGGTGATCGGACTCATCACCGAGGTAGCCGCGGATCCGGTCACCGCTGCGGGTCAACGCGACGACGGCCTGGATCGGCGGCGCCAGCCAGGCCCACGCCGCACCGACGACGACACCCGCCACCAGCAGTCCGATGAACACGCGGATGACCGCAGACCGGCGCGACACCCGCGACGGACTGACCTCGTCGAGCGGCATCTCCACCACGCTCATCGTTGCTCCTCAGAATCCTTCGAGTCCTGCAGGCCGTGCCGCGAGCACTTCGCCTCCCAGCCGTCTGGCCGGACCTGAACGATCATCCTCCGACCGCACTCGGCGCAGTACCGCGGCGGCTCGAGGCCGAGCCGTGCGGCCGCCGGGACCTCACCGCCCGCGGGTTCGCCGGTGTAGACGTTGAACTTCGGGGACATCGGCTAGATCGTCGCGTTCAACGCCTTGATCGGCATCTGCAGGTCGTCGAGCAGCTCGAGATCGGCCTCTGCGGGCCGACCCAAGGTGGTCAGGTAATTACCGACGATGACGGCGTTGATGCCGCCGAGGATGCCCTGCTTGGCGCCGAGGTCGCCGAGCGTGATCTCCCGGCCACCGGCGAAGCGAAGCATGGTGCGGGGCAACGCCAGCCGGAAGGCGGCGACGGCCTTGAGCGCCTCGGCCGCGGGCAACACCTCGAGATCGCCGAACGGCGTGCCCGGCCGGGGGTTGAGGAAGTTCAGTGGCACCTCGTGCGGGTCGAGCTCGGCGAGGTTGGCCGCGAACTCGGCGCGCTGCTCCAGCGTCTCGCCCATGCCGAGGATGCCGCCGCAGCACACCTCCATACCCGCATCGCGGACCATGGCCAGCGTCTCCCAGCGCTCCTCCCACGTGTGGGTGGTCACCACGTTGGTGAAGAACGAGCGGGCCGTCTCCAGGTTGTGGTTGTAGCGGTGCACACCCATCCCGGCGAGCCGGTCGACCTGCTCTTGCGTCAGCATGCCCAGCGAGCAGGCGATCTGGATGTCGACCTCGTTGCGGATGGCCTCGATACCGGCGGCGACCTGCGCCAGCAGTCGCTCGTCGGGCCCACGTACGGCCGCCACGATGCAGAACTCGGTGGCGCCGGACTTCGCGGTCTGCTTGGCGGCCTCCACCAGGCTCGGGATGTCGAGCCAGGCGCTGCGCACCGGTGAGGCGAAGAGTCCCGACTGCGAACAGAAGTGGCAGTCCTCGGGGCAACCGCCGGTCTTGAGGCTGATGATGCCCTCGACCTCGACCTCGGGCCCGCACCACTTCATGCGCACCTCGTGGGCCAGCGCCAGCAGCTCTTCGAGCTGGTCGTCGGGCAGTTGCAGCACCTGCAGGATCTGGTCCTGGGTGAGCCCTTCACCACGCTCGAGCACCTGTTCCCGCGCCTGACCCAACACATCGGTGATCCCGGTGTCATCGACAGTCGACTGCGTCACTGGGTACTCCTCCCGCGATAAGAACTTGAACGGTGTTTAGGATACAGGTGTGCAACTGCACCGACACGACGTGGTCGCCAAGGCGACCCAGCTCCTCGACGACTACGGCATCGCCGATCTGACCATGCGCAGGCTCGCCCGCGAGCTGAACGTCAGCCCCGGCGCGCTGTACTGGCACTTCGCCGACAAGCAGGAACTGCTCGGCGCCGTCGCCGACCGGATTCTGGTGCCGGCGTCGGCCGCCGTCGAGGACGCGTCGTGGTCACGACGCGTGGTCGGTCTCGGCACGGCCTTGCGCGACGCCCTGCTGTCGTCGACCGATGGCGCCGAGCTGGTGTCCGCGAGCTTCGCCGCAGGGAAGTCCGAGCGGATGATCGAGATCCTGGCCGAGCTGACCGACGCCGCGACCGAGGGCGGGATCGACGCGTCCCACGCGGATCTCGCCGCCCGCACGGTGCTGTACTACGTGCTCGGCTTCACCGCCGACGAGCAGTCCCGGCTGCAGTGGGACGCGGCGGGTGCCCTGGTCGACGGTCAGTCGGTGCTGACGGCAAACCCCAACGCGCGGTTCGCCTTCGGGCTGAAACTTCTCGTCGACGGGATCGCGGCCCACACCAGCGTCGAAGTGAACGCCTTGCAGGAGAACTTCGAGTAGGCGCCTGCAAGAGGTGCGTTTCAGTGACGGCAGGTTTGTCGGAGACCTGGACTAGCGTCGCAAGCGTGATCACGGTCGACGACGTGCGGCGCATCACCGCGTCACTGCCCCGGGCCTACGAGGTCGTGGTGCGCGACCAGATCAAGTTCCGCGTTGGCCGGATCGTCTTCGTCGCGTTCTCGCGCGACGAGACGGTGATGGGCGTCGGCTTCCCCAAGGAGGAGCGGGAGGCGATGGTGGCCGCGGAGCCCGACAAGTTCATGCTCCCGCGCCCGTCGGACATGCGATACAACTGGATTCACGTGCGACTGGATGCCATCGACCTGGACGAACTGCGCGAGCTCGTCATCGACGGCTGGCGGATGTGCGTGCCGAAAAGCGTTGCTGCACAGATCAACTGATCGGATACTCCAGCTTTTCGTTGCCATCCCAGCGGCGCAGCCCGACGATGCTGCCGACCAACTGCAGCGGCTCCCCGACGATCCGAAGGGCCCGACCCACCTGGTCGGGATCGACGCGTCGTGCCATCGTCACGTGCGGGGTCCAACGATCTGGAAGGACGTTCGCCATCGGGCCCGGAAACACGTGCGGCAGGCACAGCCGGTGCACCTCGGCGTGCACGTCCATCAGCTCCGCCGATGGCACCACTAGCCGCGCGAGCACCGCCGTGGACCGGCCGAACAGCAACGGCGCACCGATCCGGCACGGGAACGGGAACCGGCTCGAAAGCGCGGCCAACGAGGCGTCCACCTCGGCATCGATGCGCTCGGCGACGGTCAGCGTCGTATGCGGCCTGCTGGCAGGCGCCTGACTCCGGATTCCGACATCCGCCAGGTCGGCCCAGACGAGCCGGATCGCCGCCTCGGTGTCCTGATCGAAGACCAGCTCGACGGAGTGGACCATCTCACCCGACCAAGCTCGCGACCCACTGCGAGTCGAACGCGGTCCGGCTGATCGACTCGAACTCGGCCGCGCTGCGCGAACCCGCTCCGGCCGGCAGCGCCGCCCGCACGCTCGCGATCCGGTCCAGCGCCTCCCGGTTGGACGTCTCGGCGACGCCAGGATCCGTCGGCCAGCTGCCGATGACCACACCGGCACACCGAACATTCTGCGTGGCAAGCGATTCCACCGTCAGTGCGGTGTGGTTGAGCGTGCCGAGGCCTGGCGCGACGACGACGAGAACGGCCGCACCGAGATCCACGGCGAGGTCGCGCAGCGTCACCCCGTCCGCGCCGAGTTCCACCAGTAGACCGCCTGCACCCTCGACCACGGTGAGCCTGCCCGGTGCGTCCATCCCGCGGATGAGCGAGACCAGTTCGGCGCGCCTCGGCAACGCCATTCCTGCCCGCTCCGCGGCAGCCAGTGGCGCCAGCGGCTCGGGGTAGCGCCACCCGGACACCAGTTCGCTCACGCCGGCGAGTCGCGCCACCTCGGCGAGGTCGTCGTCGCCGTCAACCTCGCCGGTCTGCACCGGCTTGCACACCGCGACGTCGAGGCCTGCCAACCGGGCATGGCAGGCCAACGCGGCGGTGGCGACGGTCTTCCCGACGCCGGTGTCGGTGCCGGTGACGACGAGAACCGTCACTGGCGTGGTTCGATGTCGCCGCCGGGGCGGCTCCGGCCCACCGCCAGGACCTCTGTCAGCACCCGTCCCGCCAAGGCGAGATCGTCGTCGTCGAGGGAGGCACGGGCGGTCAGCCGCAAACGCGACGTTCCGACGGGCACGCTCGGCGGCCGGAAGCACCCGACGCGGACACCCCGATCGAGACAGCCGGTCGCCGCGGCCAGGGCCACCTCCGGCGCACCGAGGATCACCGAGACCACTGCCGAGTCGGGCACCTCGTCGACACCGCACACCTGCGCGAGCGTCGCCGCGTGCCGCAGCACCTCGGCCGCCCGCTCTGGTTCGGCGATCAGTACGCCGAGCGCTGCTAGTGCCGCGCCGACGGCAGCAGGCGCAAGGCCGGTGTCGAAGATGAACGGGCGCGCCGCGTCGATCAGGTGATCGCGCACCGCCGCCGGGCCGAGCACCATGCCGCCCTGGCTGCCGAGGGCCTTCGACAGCGTCGTCGTCATCACCACGTCGGGCGCACCGGCAAGGCCGACCTCGTGCAGCAGGCCGCGGCCGCCGTCGCCCCGCACGCCGAGGCCGTGCGCCTCATCGACGATGAGCAGCGCGCCGTGTCGTCGGCACACGTCGTGCAGCGCACGCAGCGGAGCCAGCACGCCGTCGGCGCTGAACACCGAGTCGGTGACGACGACCGCGCGGGCTTCGTCACGGGCGCTCAGTGCGGCGTCGACGGCATCGACGTCCCTGTGCGGTGTGACGACGACGCGGGCCCGCGACAACCGGCAGGCGTCGACCAGCGAGGCGTGCGTCAGCGCGTCCGACACCAGCAGCGAGCCCGCGCCGGACAACGCCACCACGGCGCCGAGGTTCGCCGTGTAGCCCGATGAGAAGACCAGGCCGGACTCGGCGCCGACGAAGTCGGCAAGCGCCGACTCGAAGTTCTCGTGCAGTTCGGTGTTCCCGGTGACCAGGCGCGACCCTGTCGACCCCGCACCCCAGGTGCGCAGTGCGTCGACGCCGCCCTCGATGACGGCGGGGTGCTGGGACAGGCCGAGATAGTCGTTGGACGCCAGGTCGAGTTCGGCGGCGACGGCAGGCCTGGTCCGCAGGGAACGCCGCAGACCGGCGGCGCGGCGCTGGCGCTCGACGTCGTCGAGCCAGGCCAGCGGGGACAGATCGACGCGTGTCACGGGTGCTCCCTCAGTGCATTGAACACCGTTCAGGTTAGTGCACGCGCAACGCCGACCATCGCGGAGGTGATCCGACCGACCTCGTCGGGCGTACACACGTACGGCGGCATGGCGTAGACGAGGTTGCGGAACGGACGCAGCCACACCCGGTGCTGCAGCGCCGTCGCGGTCGCGACCGCCATGTCGACGGGCCGTTCCATCTCGATGACCCCGATCCCGCCGAGCACGCGGACGTCGGCCACACCGGGCATCGAGCGCGCCGGTGCCAAGCCGTCGGTGAGGCCCGCCTCGATCGTGCCGACCGTGGATCGCCAGTCCTGGCCGAGCAGCAGTTCGATCGATGCCACCGATACCGCACACGCCAACGCGTTGGCCATGAAGGTGGGCCCGTGCATCAGCGCACCCGATTCACCGGTGCTGATCGTGCTGGCGACCTCGGCGCTGCACAGCGTCGCCGCGAGCGTGACGTAGCCGCCGGTCATCGCCTTGCCGACGCACATGATGTCGGGGCTGACCCCGGCGTGGTCGGCGGCGAACAACGCACCGGTGCGGCCGAAGCCGGTGGCGATCTCGTCGAAGATCAGCAGCACGTCGTGGCGCGTGCAGGCGGCGCGCAGGTCCGACAGATAGCGCGGGTCGTGGAAGCGCATACCGCCTGCGCCCTGCACCACGGGCTCGACGATGACGGCCGCGAGTTCGTCGGCGTGTTCGGCGAGTTGGCGCTCGAACGCGGCGCTGTAGGCGGGGTCGTAGGCACTCGGCACCTGGGGCGCGAAAACCTGGTGGGCCAGAACGTCGGTCCAGATCGAGTGCATCCCGCCGTCCGGGTCGCACACGCTCATCGGGGTGAAGGTGTCGCCGTGGTATCCCCCGCGCCAGGTCATCAACCGGTGCTTGCCGTCGCGGCCCCTGCTGCGCTGGTACTGCAGCGCCATCTTGACCGCAACCTCGACGGACACCGAGCCGGAGTCGCTGAAGAACACCGTGTCCAGACCGTCCGGGGTGATCTGCACCAGCAGCTGGGCCAACCGCGCCGCGGGCTCGTGTGTGAGCCCGCCGAACATGACGTGGTTCATCCGGGCCAACTGTCCGGTGAGCGCGGCGTCCAGCGTCGGGTTGCCGTGGCCGTGGATGGCCGTCCACCACGAACTCATCGCATCGATCACCTCGACGGGATGGTCGCCGTCACCGGCCGGGTCGATGACCGTCAACCAGGCACCGCGCGCACCGACGGCCACCACCGGCGGCAGGGCGTCGGCGCCGATCGCGCTGTAGGGATGCCACACGTGGGCGGCGTCGATCGCTCTGATCTCGGCAGGCGTCAACGCAGGCACGTGTTCATCCTCTCTTCGCGCAAGCGTTCATTGCAAAACGCAGACGGTCCCGGCGTTAGGTAGATTGACCGTCGACCATGATGACCCTCGCCCCACCCCGGTCGGCGTCCTCCGCCGGTACCGGTCCACCGCCTAGCGCCGTCATGGGCACCCGCAAGTCGGGTTTCTACCGGCACGATCTCGACGGCCTCCGTGGCGTCGCGATCGTGCTCGTCGCCATGTTCCACATCTGGTTCGGTCGCGTCTCCGGTGGCGTCGACGTCTTCCTTGCCCTCTCCGGCTTCTTCTTCGGCGGACGCCTGTTGCGCGCGGCGCTGACACCGACCGCGTCGCTGGCCCCCGGGCCCGAGGTGATGCGTCTGGTGCGACGGCTGCTGCCCGCGCTGATCGTCGTGCTCGCGGCGTCCGCGGTGCTGACGATCTTGGTACAGCCCGAGACCCGCTGGGAAACGTTCGCCGACCAGAGCCTTGCCAGCCTCGGCTACTACCAGAACTGGGAATTGGCAAGCACCGCATCGGATTACCTGCGCGCAGGCGAGGCCGTCAGCCCACTGCAGCACATCTGGTCGATGTCGGTGCAGGGCCAGTTCTACATCGCCTTCCTCGCACTGGTCTTCGGGTTCGCCGTGCTGTTTCGCCGCCGCCTCGGCAGGTACACCAGGCCGGCGCTGCTCGTGCTGCTGAGCGCACTGACGATCGCCTCGTTCTGGTACGCGATCATCGCCCACGACGCCGATCAGGCCACCGCGTACTACAACAGCTTCGCCCGCGGATGGGAATTGCTGCTCGGCGCTCTGGTCGGCGCGCTCGTCCCGTACGTGAAGTGGCCGATGTGGTTGCGGACGACGGTGGCCTTCGTGGCACTGGCTGCGATCCTGTCCTGCGGTGCGCTCATCGACGGCGTCAAGGAGTTCCCTGGCCCGTGGGCGCTCGTCCCGGTCGGCGCGACGATCCTGTTCATCCTCAGCGGCGCGAACCGGGTGGCCGACCCGCACCTCACGCGTTTTGACGGCCGGTTGCCCGCACCGAACCGGCTGCTGGCCACCGCACCGTTCGTGTCGCTTGGCGCGATGGCGTACTCGCTGTACCTGTGGCACTGGCCGCTGCTCATCTTCTGGCTGGCCTACAGCGGCCACTCCGAAGCGACCTTCGCCGACGGCGCGGGGATCCTGCTCGTCTCCGGCGTACTGGCCTGGCTCACGACCCGCTACGTCGAGAACCCACTGCGCTACAAGTCCGCATCCGCCACCGCCACCCGTCCCGCCACGCCGAAGCGAGCCGCCACCATCCCGCTGCGGGTGCGGCTTCGACGCCCCACCATCGTCCTTGGTTCGATCGTCACACTCCTTGCCGTCGCGCTCACCGCCACGTCGTTCACCTGGCGTGAGCACATGACGATTCAGCGGGCCAACGGCAAGGAACTGTCCGGTCTCTCGTCGCGCGACTACCCCGGCGCCCGCGCCCTGATCAACCACGCCAAGGTGCCGAAGCTGCCGATGCGCCCGACGGTGCTCGAGGCCAAGGACGACCTACCGGAGAGCACCACCGACGGCTGCATCGGCGACTTCGACGACGTCGACGTGATCAACTGCACCTACGGCGACAAGACGGCAACCCGCACCATCGCGCTGGCAGGCGGTTCGCACGCCGAACACTGGATCACCGCGCTCGATCTGCTCGGCAGGATGCACCACTTCAAGGTCACCACGTACCTGAAGATGGGGTGCCCGTTGACCACCGAGGAAAACCCGCTGGTGATGGGCGACAACCGCCCGTATCCCAACTGCCGCGAGTGGAACGGCAAGGTGATGCCCCGGCTGCTCTCCGACCACCCGGACTACGTGTTCACCACGTCGACCCGGCCGTGGAACATCAAGGATGGCGACGTGATGCCCGGCTTCTACATCGGCATCTGGCAGGAGTTCGCCGACGCCGGAATTCCGGTGCTGGCCATGCGGGACACGCCGTGGCTGGTCCGCAACGGAAAGCCCTTCTTCCCGTCCGACTGCCTGGCCAGCGGCGGCGATGCCATCTCCTGCGGCATCAAGCGCTCTGAGGTACTGTCCGACCACAATCCGACCCTGGACTTCGTCGCGCAGTTCCCGATGCTGAAACCGCTCGACATGAGCAACGCGGTGTGCCGCGAGGACTACTGCCGCGCCGTGGAGGGAAATGTGTTGCTCTACCACGATTCTCACCACATCTCCACCACCTACATGCGCACCATGACCAATGAGCTTGGACGTCAGATCGCCGCCGCAACCGGCTGGTGGTGAGATGGTCACGACCGTCTGGCCCGGTACCCCGTATCCGCTCGGCGCCACGTACGACGGTGCGGGCACCAACTTCTCGCTGTTCTCCGAGGTGGCCGAGAAGGTCGAGCTGTGCCTGATCGCCAAGGACGGCACCGAGGAACGCATCCCCCTCGACGAGGTCGACGGCTACGTGTGGCACAGCTACCTGCCCACCGTCACGCCAGGGCAGCGCTACGGTTTTCGGGTCTACGGGCCGTGGGACCCGTCTGCCGGTCACCGCTGCGATCCGAGCAAGCTGCTGCTCGATCCCTACGGCAAGTCCTTCCACGGCGCGTTCGAGTTCACCCAGGCGCTGTTCTCCTACGACCTGGAGGCCGACGACCTGGCCTCGGGCGGCACCCCGCCGATGGTGGACTCGCTCGGGCACACCATGACAAGCGTCGTCATCAACCCGTTCTTCAACTGGGCCTCCGACCGGTCGCCCAACACGCCGTACCACGAGACGGTGATCTACGAGGCGCACGTCAAGGGCATGACCCAGACCCACCCTGGCATCCCCGAGGCGCAACGCGGAACCTACGCCGGGCTGTCCCATCCCGTGATCATCGAGCACCTCAAGTCGCTCGGCGTGACGGCCATCGAACTGATGCCGGTGCACCAGTTCCTGCACGATCACCGGCTGCTCGATCTGGGACTGCGAAACTACTGGGGCTACAACACGTTCGGGTTCTTCGCGCCGCACTATCAATACGCCGCCAACCAGAGCGCCGGTGGCGCCGTCGCCGAGTTCAAGACCATGGTGCGGTCGTTCCACGAGGCGGGCATCGAGGTGATCCTCGACGTGGTCTACAACCACACCGCCGAGGGCAACCACCTGGGTCCCACCATCAACTTCCGGGGCATCGACAACGCCGCCTACTACCGCTTGCTCGACGGAGACGAGAAGCTCTACAAGGACTTCACCGGTACCGGCAACAGCCTCAACGCACGGCACCCGCACACGCTGCAGCTGATCATGGACTCGTTGCGGTACTGGGTGCTCGAGATGCACGTCGACGGGTTCCGCTTCGACCTGGCGTCCACGCTCGCCCGTGAGTTGCACGACGTCGACCGGTTGAGCGCGTTCTTCGATCTGGTGCAGCAGGACCCGGTGGTCAGCCAGGTGAAGCTGATCGCCGAACCGTGGGACATCGGCGAGGGCGGATATCAGGTCGGCAACTTCCCCGGTTTGTGGACCGAGTGGAACGGGAAGTACCGAGACACCGTGCGTGACTACTGGCGGGGAGAACCCGCAACCCTAGGTGAATTCGCGTCCCGTCTCACCGGGTCGTCGGACCTCTACGAGGCGACGGGCCGTCGGCCAGGCGCCAGCATCAACTTCGTCACGTGCCACGACGGCTTCACGCTGAACGACCTGGTGTCCTACAACGAGAAGCACAACGAGGCCAACGGCGAGGACAACCGCGACGGCGAGAGCCACAACCGGTCGTGGAACTGCGGCGTAGAGGGGCCGACCGACGATCCGGAGATCCTTTCCCTGCGCGCACGCCAGATGCGCAACGTCCTTGCCACCTTGATGCTGTCGCAGGGCACCCCGATGATCAGCCACGGCGACGAGATCGGCCGCACCCAGGACGGCAACAACAACGTCTACTGCCAGGACTCCGAACTGTCCTGGATGGACTGGTCGTTGGCCGAGAAGAACGCCGACCTGGTCGAGTTCACGAGCAAGACCGTCGCTCTGCGCAAGAAACACCCCGTCTTCCGGAGACGCCGCTTCTTCGAGGGAAAGCCGATCCGCACCGGTCATCAAGTCCGCGACATCGCGTGGCTGACCCCGGCAGGCGAGGAGATGACCCCAGAGGACTGGGGCCGGGCGCTGGACAAGTGCGTTGCGGTCTTCCTCAACGGCAAGGCCATCCCCGAGCCGGACGCGCGCGGTGAGCCGGTGGTCGACGACTCGTTCCTGCTGTGCTTCAACGCCCACGACAAGACGATCGACTTCGTCACTCCCGCAGGCGATTACGCGAACGAATGGACCGCCGTGCTGGACACCTCGAACCCCGCTGGAGACACCGACCTGGTGATCAGCGCCGACGAGAAGATCACCGTGCAGCCCCGTTCGGTGCTCGTACTCAAGAAGTCGGCCTAGAGAGCGTCTGCATGCCCATGGCTCGCCCCGTCGTGTCCACGTACAGATTGCAGATGCGCGGCGACCGGTTCACCTTCGCCGACGCCGAGAACCTGCTGGACTACCTCGACGACCTCGGCGTCAGTCATCTGTACCTGTCGCCGATCCTGACCGCCGCCGAAGGCTCGACGCACGGTTACGACGTCGTCGATCCCACCACGGTGTCGGCCGCGCTCGGCGGTGCCGACGGCCTGGCCCGGCTGTCGCGCGCGGCGCGGGCGCGTGGCATGGGTCTGGTCGTGGACATCGTGCCCAACCACGTCGGCGTCGACGACCCGCGGCAGAACCCGTGGTGGTGGGACGTGCTCACCCACGGCAGGGAATCGTCGTTCGCCTCATACTTCGACATCGACTGGACGCTCGACGCGGGTGGCCGAATCGTGTTGCCCGTCCTCGGTTCCGACGACGACGTCGAGTCCCTCACCGTCGACGGTGACGTGCTGCGGCTCGACTCCCGCGCGTGGCCCATCGCCGCCGGCACGGGTGCAGGTAGCGGCCCCGCTGTGCACGAACGCCAGCACTACCGGCTGGTCGGCTGGCGCCACAACGTGTGCGGCTACCGGCGGTTCTTCTCCATCACCTCGCTCGCCGCATTGCGCCAGGAGGACCGCGCCGTGTTCGACGCCACGCACGTCGAGGTGGCGCGGTGGTTCGCCGAGGGCCTGGTCGACGGCGTCCGCATCGATCACCCCGACGGCCTGTCGAATCCGGCCGGCTATCTGGAGTGGCTGCGCGAGATCACCGGGCGCGACGCATGGATCGTGATCGAGAAGATCCTGGCCGTCGACGAACCGCTGGAGCCGACGTTGCCCGTCGCCGGGACCACCGGCTACGACGCGCTGCGCGAGATCGGCGGCCTGTTCGTCGATCCCACGGGTAAGACTGCACTGACCGAGCTCGTCGATTCCTCGGGCACCGCTTACGCCGAGACGCCCGAGCTGGCATTGCGGCTCAAGGTCGGCGCCGTGACGAATACGCTGCACAGCGAGTTGGGCCGCCTGTGCAGGGCGATCGTCGCGGCCACCGGCACTGATCACCCGGACCTCGCCGCGGCGGTCGCTGCGCTGATCAGTCACGTCGACGTGTACCGCTCTGATTACCTGTCGTTGGCGTCGGTGTTGCCGGTGGCGCTGGCCGAGACCGCGGTCGAGACACCACGATTCGCCGAACCACTGGCCATCGTGGCCACCGCGGAGTCGGCCGGCGGGGAGGCAGCGGTACGCCTGCAGCAGCTGTGCGGCGCGGCCACCGCCAAGTCCAAGGAGGATAGCCTCTTCTATCGCGATGCGCGGCTGGTGTCGCTCAACGAGGTGGGCGGCGAGCCCGAGTGGTTCGGCGTCGGAGGCGCGGAGTTCCACGACCGCGCCGGCGTCCGGGCACGGCTGTGGCCGTCGACGATGACGGCGCTGTCCACCCACGACACCAAGCGCGGCGAGGACGTCCGCGCCCGCATCGGCGTGTTGTCGCAAGTGCCGTCGCTGTGGGGCGAGCTCATCGGAAAGTGGATGCGACTGGCGCCGCCACCCGACGCCGCCACGGCACTGTTCCTGTGGCAGAACGCGTTCGGCGTCTGGCCAGTCGACGGTGCGGTCACCGATGACCTTCGCGGCCGGCTGCATGCCTACACCGAGAAGGCAATCCGCGAGGCCGCCGCCCACACCACGTGGAACGATCCGGACCACGATTTCGAATCCGCCGTGCATGTCTGGCTCGACGAGGTGATCGACGGGCCGGTGGCCGCGGAGCTGACCTCGTTGGTGGCCCGGCTCGACGCTCACGGCCACAGTGACGCCCTGGGTCAAAAGCTGGTGCAGCTCACCGCCCCTGGCGTGCCCGACGTCTACCAGGGCACCGAACTGTGGGATGACAGCCTCGTCGACCCCGACAACCGCAGGCCGATCGACTTCGGCGCGCATCGCGACGCGCTGCACGCCATGACCGACCCCAAGATCCGAGTCGTCGCCGCGGCATTGCGGTTGCGCCGCGAGCGGCCCGACACCTTCGCCTCGGGCAGCCACCGGCCGGTACTGGCCAGCGGAGAGGCGCGCGAGCACGTGGTTGCGTTCCAGCGCGGCGACGACGTCGTGGTGGCGGCGAGCCGGTGGACGGTCCGGCTGGCCGACACCGGCTGGGGCGACACGTCTTTGGCGCTGCCCGCCGGCGACTGGACCGACGGGCTCACGGGACTGCGGTTCTCGGGGCGGGCCAAGCTGGCCGACCTGTACGCAGACCTGCCGGTGGCCTTGCTGGAGAAGACGCGTGCCTGACCACGAATTCGCCGTCTGGGCCCCGCGACCCGACCGGGTGCGACTCGACGTCGACGGCACACTGCACGTGATGACGCGATCGGATGACGGCTGGTGGCGCGCGGTGGTCGATGCGCGTGCGGACGCGCGGTACGGCTTCGTCCTCGATGACGATGACAAGGTGATCCCCGATCCGCGCTCCCCTCGACAGCCCGACGGCGTGCACGAACGCTCACAGCTTTGGGATGCCTCGACGGCGACGTGGACCGACGCCGGCTGGCGTGGCCGCTCCATCGAAGGTGCGGCGCTCTACGAGCTACACGTCGGAACGTTCACTGCAGCAGGCACGTTCGACGCCGCGATCGACAGGCTCGACTACCTTGCCGATCTCGGCGTTGACTTCGTCGAGCTCATGCCCGTCAACGCGTTCAGCGGCACGCACGGCTGGGGCTACGACGGCGTGCTGTGGTACGCCGTGCACGAGCCCTACGGCGGCCCTGACGGCCTGGTGCGCTTCGTGGACGCCTGCCACGACCGCGGGCTCGGCGTGTTGATCGATGCGGTGTTCAACCACCTCGGCCCTTCCGGAAACTACCTCCCCCGGTTCGGGCCATACCTGTCCACCGGCAGCAACCCATGGGGCGAGTCGATCAACATCGCCGACGCCGGTTCCGACGAGGTGCGCACCTACATCATCGAATGCGCACTGCGCTGGATGCGCGACTTCCACGCCGACGGGCTGCGCCTCGACGCCACCCACGCGTTGGTCGACACCACGGCCGTGCACATCTTGGAGGAGCTGTCGGGCGAAACCGATTCTCTGGCGGACGAATTGGGCAGGCCCCTTTCATTGATCGCCGAGAGCGACCGCAACGACCCGCGGCTGATCACGCCGCGCGATCACGGCGGATTGGGCATGACCGCGCAGTGGGACGACGACATCCACCACGCCATCCACACCGCCGTCTCCGGCGAGCGTCAGGGATACTACTCAGATTTCGGCTCGCTGGACGTACTCGCGACCACGCTGAAGCACGGGTACTTCCACGCAGGCACCTACTCCTCGTTCCGGCGTCGACGGCACGGCCGCCCGCTGGACACGGCCACCATCCCCGCCACCCGGCTGCTGGCCTACACCCTGACCCACGACCAAGTGGGCAACCGCGCCATCGGCGACCGGCCGTCGCAGAACCTGACCTTCGGGCAGCTCGCGGTCAAGGCCGCGCTGGTACTCGGATCTCCTTACACCGCAATGCTCTTCATGGGCGAGGAATGGGGCGCGTCGAGCCCGTTCCAGTTCTTCAGCAGTCACCCAGAGCCGGAGCTCGCCCGCGCCACGGCCGAGGGCCGCAAGGCCGAGTTCGCCGAGCACGGGTGGGATGCCGACGAGGTGCCCGACCCGCAGGACCCCCTGACCTTCGAGCGCTCCAAGCTGGCGTGGGACGAGATCGACTCAGGCGAGCACGCACGGCTACGCGAGATCTACCGCGGGTTGATCGCCCTGCGGCGCGCCGAACCGGACTTCGCCGACCCGTGGCTGGACCACCTCGGCGTGGACTACGACGAGGATCAGCGCTGGATCGTGTTGCGGCGCGGGGCTTTCGCCGTCGCCTGCAATCTCGGCACGGAACCGGTCTCGGTACCCGTCACCGGCGAGGTGGTGTCGGCTTCCGGCGAGCCTGCCGTCGGCGCGGACAGTACGCGCCTTGGCGGGCAGTCGTTCGCGATCCTGCGCGTCGCGAACTGACCGCAGCCCCGGTCATTCCGGCCCGTTCTCGCTCTCCCGATCCGATGCCTGATGCAAGCGCCTGCGCGTCGCATCGATGCGCCAGCGCACGAGGTTGACCTTCGCCCGGCGATGGCCGCCGTCGGCGGCGCGCTCGTACCACCGGCGCGCGGTGTCCAGGTCGGGCGGATCCATCTGCTCGTGGAGCAGCCACCCGAGGTTGTTCATGGCGTTGTAGTTCCCAGCCTCGGCCGCACGCTCGTACCAGTGCCGTGCCGCATCGAGGTCCTGCGGGTCCGTCCAGTGCGAGTAGAGCAGACCGAGGCTGTTCATGGCCCTGCTCTCGCCCGCCTCGGCCGCACGCTCCCACCAGTACCGCGCGGCTTCGTCGTCCGGCGGATCCATGAACGCGTGGTGCAGCACTCCAAGGTTGTGCATGGCATCGCTGTGGCCGGCAAGGGCGGCGCGCTCCCACCACTGTCGCGTCGCATTCGGATCGGGGGGGCTGATCAACTCTTGGTACAGGTACGCGAGCCTGAGCATGGCGTCGACGTTGCCCGCGTCGGCGGCACGTTCGTACCATTGGCACGCCTCGTCGAGTTCCGTTGGGGTGGTGAGCCCTTCGTGAATCCAGCCGAGCCCGAGCATGGCTTCGCCGCGCCCAGCCTCGGCAGCGCGCTCATACCAACGGCGCCCCGCATCGAGATCGGGCGGATCCATCCGCTCCGCGCAGATGAGCCCGAGGTTGACCATCGCGTCGACGTTCCCCGCATCGGCGGCACGCTCATACCAGCGGCACGCCGCGTCCAAGTCGGGCGGATCCACCCACTGCGAGAACAGCACACCGAGGGCGAACTCGGCGTCGGCGTCTCCCTCGTCGGCCGCCCCCTCGTACTGGCGGCGCAGTTCCTCGAGATCGGGCGTCTCGGAATCCTCGAGATCGTCCATCGCTCAGGTCAGGTAGCGGTACGCCGGTGAACCCGGTTCGAGCGCCTCGACGTGGAGGTCGGACGCCCGCATTCGCTCCATCAAGCCGTCGAAGTCGGCGGCCGAGCCGAGTTCGACGCCGACGAGTGCCTCACCCGTCTCCCGGTTGTTGCGCTTGACGTACTCGAAGAGGGTGACGTCGTCGTTCGGGCCGAGCACCTCGTCGAGGAAGCGGCGCAAGGCGCCGGGCTCCTGCGGGAAGTCCACCAGGAAGTAGTGCTTGAGCCCGAGATGCACCAGCGAGCGCTCGACCACCTCGTTGTAGCGCGATACGTCGTTGTTGCCGCCCGAGATCAGGCACACCACCGTCGATCCAGGAGCGACGTCGGCCTCGAGGAGCGCGGCGACCGAGAGCGCACCCGCCGGCTCGGCGATGATGCCCTCGTTCTGGTACAGGTCGAGCATCGCCGAGCACACTGCGCCCTCGTCGACCGTGGTGATCGACACCATGTCACCGGCAGCGGCCAGGGCGGCGTACGGCAGCGCACCCGCCTTCGCGACGGCCGCGCCGTCGACGAACTGATCGACGTGGTCGAGTGTGACCGGCTCACCGTTGGCCAGCGCGGCGACCATCGCGGCCGCGCCAGCGGGTTCCACCCCGAGCACCGCGGTACTGGTGGTGCGTTCGGCGAGGTAGGTGGTGATGCCGCTGATGCATCCGCCGCCGCCGACCGGGACGATCACCAGATCGGGCTCGACGTCGAGTTGATCCAGGATTTCCACGGCGATGGTGCCCTGCCCGGCCATGGTGCGCACGTCGTCGTACGGCGGTACCAGGGTGGCACCGGTGCGGGCGACGTCGTCGAGCGCCGCGGCGGCCGCGACGTCGTACGTCTTGCCTCCGACGATGAGCTCGATGTACTCGCCGCCGTGATAGCGGATGCGGTCACGCTTCTGCTTCGGCGTCTTGGCGGGCACGTAGACCCGCCCATGGATGCCCATCGACCTGCACGCCAGCGCGAAACCCTGGGCGTGATTGCCCGCCGACGAGCACACCACGCCTGCGGCGATCTCGTCCGGCGTCAGCTGCATCAGCAGGTTGTAGGCACCGCGCAGCTTGTAGGAGCGCACCGTCTGCAGGTCTTCGCGCTTGAGGTAGACGCTGGCACCGGTGGCCGCCGACAACCGATCGCTGAGCTGCAGGGGGCTGAGCGCGACGACGCTGGAAATTCGCTCAGCGGCCGCATCGATGTCGGCCGCGGTCAGCGGCGATGACGTGCGGGGACTCTGGCTCAACTCAGCGGACACCGATCAATGGTGCCACCTCGTGGGCGGCGGGCGGAAACCGGTTTAGCTGACCGGGGTCAGCACGAAGACCGGGATCTGCCGGTCGGTCTTCTTTTGGTAGTCGGCGTAGTCGGGCCAGGCCTCGACCGCACGCTCCCACCACGCCGCCTTGTCCTCACCGACGACCTCGCGGGCCTCGTAGTCCTTGGTGACCTCGCCGTCCTGAAGCTCGACCCGCGGGTTCTTCTTGATATTCCAGTACCAGACCGGGTGCTTGGGCGCCCCGCCGAGCGACGCCACCACCGCATACTCGCCGTTGTTCTCCACCCGCATGAGTGGCGTCTTGCGGATCTTTCCGGTCTTGGCGCCGACGGTGGTCAGCAGGATGACGCGCTTGCCCTTCAGCTCGGTGCCGTCAGTCCCGCCCGACTTCATGTACGTCTCCGCGTTCTCGCGGGCCCAATCCGACGTGCTTGGTTCGTATTCTCCGGTCAGTGGCATCCGGTCAGTTTATTTCCGCGGGACGCAGGGACGGACCTGATCCAGCGTTTCGGTTGCCCGAACTCTTGGATACGAGCTATCGTCAACCCTATGACGGCCCCCAGCGTCAAGCTAGTGACATCAGGCACCGAAGTGCGGATCGCCGGTGTCCCGTGGCCGGTGTACAAGCTGGTCGCGCTCGGTGTCGGCCTTCTGGTGCTGCTCGTCGTCGGCGTCGTCACCATGAACCCTGGCCCTGCCGTCGTCGCGGCCGCGGCCGCGGGCACCGTGGCCTGGCTCGGCCTTGGCGTGTTCCAGTCCTCGGACGATTAGTCCTCGAGCAGTCCCCGCAACGTCTCAAGGTCCGCTGCCACCGCTGCGGCATCGGCATCGAACTCCGCGTCCGTGACCCCTGGCCGGCGGCGCAGCGTGAACACCACTTCGCAGCCGGTCTCCCCCGGTCCACCGGGAATCACCCGCATCGGGTTGTAGACGGCCTCACCCGACGGCAACCGAACCTCGTGGTCGAGCACGCCGAACTCGTTTTGCGGCGCGAAGTCGACGACCGCGTCGGACAACGACGGATCGGCCAGACCCGCCGCCCAGCGCGGCAGCTCAGCCGGATCCGACGCGAACGCATACACCGCGTCGGGGCCTGCGTCGATCCAGACGCTGATGTGCCGAGATGGGGAGGTTGCCGTCGTGTCGTCGTCCATTCGTCCATGGTCGCCCACAGACTGGACTGATGGCCGACACACCCGAGCATCCGAAACGGGTCGAGGCGTTCGTGGTCCGTGCCGAGCACGTCGCCTCTGACGCCGAACGCCACGTGCCGTCCTGGCTGCGCCCGGGAGATCCGGAGAGCAGACTGCCGCCGCTGGCTGCACTGATCGTCGTGATCGCGCTGCAACTCGCGATCCCGAAGAGCTACACCGTGGTGCCACGCTGGCCGTTGATCGCGCTGGAGGTCCTGCTCGTCGTGGTCCTGGTGAGCCTGAACCCATTGCGGCTCTCCCGGCCGACGACGTTCGGCAGATGGGCCAGCTACGTGTTGCTTGCGGCGATCACGATCGACAACACGTTGTCCGCGCTCGTCCTCGACATTCGCATCCTGTCCGGCGAGGTCAGCAACAAGGCCGCGGTACTGCTTGGCAGCGGGGGCGCCATCTTCGTCACCAACATCATCGTCTTCGGGATCTGGTACTGGGAGCTGGACCGTGGCGGGCCCTTCGCCCGACGTGAGGGCGCAGGCAAATACCCCGACTTCATGTTTCCGCAGATGACGGAACGCGAACTGGCACCGCCGAATTGGCGCCCCGAATTCGTCGACTATCTCTACGTCAGCATCACCAACGCGGTGGCATTCTCACCGACCGACACCATGCCGATGGCACGATGGGCCAAAGCGATGATGACCGTACAGGCGGCGGTCTCCGTGACCACGCTGGCGCTCGTAATCGCAAGGGCCGTGAACGTTTTGGGCTGACGGTGCGGATGATTCACCTGCTGGCACTGCTGGCCGTCAACGCGATTCCGGCGGCAGGCTGGTTCGTCGAGGGATGGTCGGCGGGCACGACGCTGGTGGTCTACTGGTTCGAGAACGTGGCCGTGTGCCTGTTCGTTGCGGCACGGATCATCGTGAATCAGCGCACCAGCCCACGTCGTGGACACTTCAAGTACCAGGCACCGAAATCAGCCGGGAGTGGCTCGCAGACCTCATTCGTCAATGGATTCCTGGTGACGAGCCTCGTCTTCTCCGCGGCGCACGGCGTGTTCCTCGGAGTCATCCTGTTCGTGCTCGACCACAACGGCTTGACAGGCCTCGCAATTGTCGACTGGCACCACGTGCGAAACGGGTGCATCGGCGTGCTCGTCGTCCTCGCCATCGAATTCGCGGTGGACCTGCCAGGGCTGCGCCGGTGGACGTTCTGGCAGGTCGAGCAGACCGCGAATCGCAGCCTCGGTCGAATCGCCGTCGTCCATCTCACGCTCGTACTCGGCATGTTCGGTGCCGTCATGACCGACGCGTCCGCGTTGTTCGGGGCCTTCATCGTCCTCAAGACCCTGAACGCGCTGAGCATGGCCCTGCCCCAGTGGGAGCCGGCCTCGGCGCCCAAGTGGCTCAGCCGAGTGATGAACCGCCTACCCAACGCGCACCCTGGCGACGAGTTCGAGGACCTGTGGGCCAAGGAGCGCGCGGACGAAGCTGAACGGCGGAGCAGAAACGAACAGCCGTGGACGGCCGCTCGTCACTCGTAATCGCAAGGGCGGTGAACGTTTTGGGCAAAACGTTCAGCGGCGAAAATGGAGTATGTTGCCGTCATGGGCATCACGACGTCGACACTCACACCCATCGAACAGACCGCCTTCCTCACCGAGTACGCGCGGGCTCTGGACACCCGTTCGCCGAGACCCATCCTCGGCGACACCTTGGCCGGCGAAGTGGTCGGCAAGATCGACTACGACTTCGCGGGGCTGGGCGTGCAGACCAGCGTGGTCCTGCAGACCGCCCTGCGGGCCAAGATGCTCGACGACCGGGTGCGCCGTTTCGTCGCCGCGCACCCAGATGCCGTGGTGGTCGATCTAGGTGGCGGACTCGACAGCGGGCTCTACCGCATCGGCCCCCCACCGTCGGTCGACTGGTACAACGTGGACCTACCAGGCATCAGCGCAGTGCGTGACGACGTCCTGCCTGCCAACCCGCAGTCGCATTCGGTACCGGTGTCACTGACCGACGAGCACTGGCCCGATGCCATTCCCGCCGACCGGCCGACCATGCTGATCGCCGACGGGCTGTTCGCCTTCCTGTCCGAGCAGGCAATTGCCGGAATCTTCCGGCGCATCACCGAGCACTTCGGATCCGGCGAGCTCGCCTTCAACGACTACGGCGGGATCGGGTGGTTCAGCCGCACGGCGATCAAGGTCTTTCCGCAGAAGATGTTCAAGGACGTCGGAAGCCAGTGGAGTTACGCCGGGTTCAAGGACGCGCATCACCCGGAGACGTGGAATCCACGGATGGTCCTCGTCGAGGAGGCCAGCCTCACCGACGCGCCAGAGGTCGACCTCTTCCCACGCTGGATCCGGGTGCCGACCAAGCTGATGGGCAAGACCAAGGCCGGCGCCCGCAAGGCACGGATCCTGCGGTACGCGTTCTAGCCCAGGCAACCGGGACCGAGAAGCGCCTTCAAGTCGCCCATCAACGCCGACGACGTCGTCACGCGCAACGCCTGATCCAGTTCCAGCGTGGTGATCCGGTCGCCGCTGATCAGCCGCAGATGCACCTGCGACGTGCCGGGGTGGTTGGCGAGCACGGACTTGAGCGCACTGACCTTCTCGATGGTGCACTGACGCGTCGGCAGGCTGACCGCGAGCGGCCGGTTCTCCTGGGCGTTCGAGAAGTCCGGCACGACGAGCTCGTTGGCGATCAGGGAGACCCGGTCATCGCGGATGTTCACCTTGCCCGCCACCAGCACCACGGCGTCGTCGGCGATGTCCGCCCCGAACGTGGTGTACGTGTGCGGGAAGAACATCACCTCGATGCCACCGGTGAGGTCCTCCAATTGCGCTGACGCCCAGGGCATCCCGTTCTTGTTCACCCGGCGGTTCACCGAGGCAAGGATGCCGCCGACCCTGACCTGCGTGTCGTTGGCGACGTCACCATTGAGAATGCCGGGGATCTGCGTGTCCACCTGGGCGTTCAACAGGTGGGCGACACCGTTGAGCGGGTGCCCGGACACGTAGAGGCCCAGCATCTCCCGCTCGAGTGCGAGCTTGTGCTTGTCCTCCCATTCCTCGTCGGGCACCTTGATGGTGAACACCGCGTCCGCAGCCGTGTCGGCGCCGCCGAACAGGTCGAACTGACCCATCGCCTCGGCCTTCTTGGTGCCGAGCACCGAGTCGACGGCGTCGGTGTGGATCAGGAAGAGCCCCTTGCGCGGGTGCCCGAGCGAGTCGAATGCGCCCGCCTTGATCAGCGACTCCGTCACCTTCTTGTTGCACGCGGTGATGTGGACCTTGTTCAGGTAGTCCGAGAAGTCGGTGTACTTGCCCTTGTCGGTGCGCGTACTGATCAGCGAGGCAACGACATTCGTGCCGACGTTGCGCACCGCCCCCAACCCGAATCGGATGTCGACGCCAACCGTCGCGAAGTTCAGCACCGATTCGTTGACGTCGGGCGGCAGCACGGTGATGCCCAGCCTGCGGCAGTCCGCCAGGTACACCGCCGCCTTGTCCTTGTCGTCACCGACCGAGGTGAGCAGGCCCGCCATGTACTCGCCCGGGTAGTTGGCCTTGAGATAGGCCGTCCAGTACGACACCAGCCCGTAGCCCGCGGCGTGCGACTTGTTGAACGCGTAGTCCGCGAACGGAAGAACGGTGTCCCACAACGCCTTGATGGCAGGAGCGGAGAAGCCGTTGGCCTTCATCCCGTCGGAGAAGCCCTCGTACTCCTTGTCGAGCACTTCACGCTTCTTCTTGCCCATGGCCTTGCGCAGAATGTCTGCTCGGGCCAGTGAGTAGCTCGCCACCTTCTGCGCGATGCGCATGATCTGTTCCTGATAGACGATCAGGCCGTGGGTCTCGGCCAGGATCTCTTCAAGGGGTTCGGCAAGCTCGGGGTGAATGGGCTTGATCGCCTGCCTTGCGTTCTTGCGGTCGGCGTAGTCATTGTGGGCGTTCACGCCCATCGGACCGGGCCGGTACAGCGCGATGACGGCGACGACGTCCTCGAATTCGGTCGGCTGCATGCGGCGCAGCAGATCGCGCATCGGCCCGCCGTCCAGCTGGAACACGCCGAGCGTGTCACCGCGGCCGAGCAATTCGAAGGTCGCGGGATCGTCGAGCGGCACCTGGTCGAGGTCGAGATCGATGCCCCGGTTCGCCTTGATGTTCTCGATGGCGTCGCCGATGATCGTCAGGTTCCGCAGGCCGAGGAAATCCATCTTGAGCAGGCCGATGGCCTCACACGACGGATAGTCCCAGCCGGTGATG
>Ga0193716_1000232_pt1 | contig 34639 bp, 29 predicted proteins | sample U2c1metaG_FD_145901 | JGI IMG/M metagenome (GOLD analysis project Ga0193716, IMG submission 145901) | Soil microbial communities from a riparian zone of the East river system, Colorado, United States - U2c1 | ecosystem: Environmental > Terrestrial > Soil > Riparian zone | place: USA: East River...
ATTGTCATCAGCCAAGTTCCTAACTTGGATCGTGCGTGACGCAACCGTTTAACCGATAGCCCATATCAAACGAAAGGTTCTTGATGAGTGCGATGGACCGAAGGTTCTGGAATGCGCGAAGCATGGCGGCGGGTCTTGCCCTGTCGTTCGCTCTTACTATGCTCCCTGGGGGTTCTACGAACGCCAAGGCTGAACCAAAGCCGGCTCAATCACCCAGTAAGGGAGGGCCAGATACCTTTAGCCTGACGTCCGTCTCGGTTCGTCCTGCGGATAAAGGCCGCCTCCGTACGACCGCGACCACGATACTCGGATGGAGGCTCGGTGTGCGGACTGACGCCTTTGGTCCCCTTACCTTCTCGGACGCAGTGGCGAAGGCCGATGCGTCTGGTTTGGCAGCTGTGGAAGGTGTGAACACGCAGCAAGTCAGCTCAGAGGTTTCCAAAAACCTCGACTACAATCTGACCGTCAGCGAAGTGACGAAAGTAAAGAACAGGCTTGATGAATTGCGTCTGCGGATGCCTGCCTATTCGATTGACAGTCTGCCCGCGGATGAAAGCTCTCAACGAAAGATATTTGAGTTTGCGAAGGAGCTTGGGGCGGATATGATCATCGTTCCCGCCGAGCCTGCCTCGTTCAAAGAGCTCGATAAGGTGGCGAACGAGACCGGGATGAGTGTGGCGGTTGTGAACCGAAATCCGCAGGGAGTAATCGGCTCGTTGGACGGACTCAGCGAACGCATCGGCTTGAGTATAAATCTTGGTGCCTGGGAGAAGGCAGGCGTTCAACCGACCGCCGGATTGGCGCAGTTGAAGGGCCGAGTTCTCGCCGCGGACCTGCATGGCGCGTCGCATGCGTCTCAATTTCTTCTAGAGTTGAGCCGCCTGCAGCCACCGACCATTCAGGCGGACTGGCCGCCAATGCGCGACGGAGGCGCCAAAAGATCAGAGGGTAAGCCCCTATTCTTCACGCTGGACCCGTCTGGGGCAGGGTTGTCGCAAGCCGCCGATGCCTACGATAAAGCGGTTCTGCCGGCGATCGCATATCGTATCGACACGCTTTCCCGCATGCAGACGATCTCTTCGCCAGATAGCATACCGCTCGATGTGAAGCAGAAGATTGACGCCGCCATTCCAAGGCAGGCTCTGGTGAAGCCGAAGAGGCCGAGAAAGCTTCTGGTATTAGACCTATGCGTCAATGGTGGCTATTATCACGCCACGATTCCGGATGGTAATCTTGCCCTGGCCTTAATAGGCAAATACACCGGCGCATACGTTCCGACGTTCAGCAACGATCTGGACAATCTTAAGTATCCGAAGATCAAGCAATACGATGCTGTGTTTCTAAACAGCGTTGAGGGAGAGTTATTCATCGATCCCGAAGTTATCCATGGCTTGATGCGCTTTGTCCAGGAGGGTGGAGGTGTGGCGGGATTGCATGCGACCACCTTCGCCAGTACTGACGTGCCTGAGTTTGGGAATCTTATAGGCGCCCAGACGGGGGCTCACAAATACAACGGAGAGCCTGGGACGCTTCGCGTTGAAGATCTGAATAGTCCCCTCACGAAGCAATTCGAGGGCAAGGGCTTTGACTTCGTCGACGAGTACTATCATTTTCTGCCAACTGGACCTTATTCGCGAGACAAGCTCCACATACTGTTGAGCCTGGATCCAGCGAAGACGGAACTCTCAGCCAACCGTTACAAAACTCGTCCAGACAACGACTACGGAATGGTCTGGATCAGTAGCTATGGAAAAGGCCGAGTCTTCAACTGCGCCCTGGGGCACAGGCCGGAGTTCTACGAAACATCGAATATGGAACAGTTGCTCCTGGCCGCGACTCAGTTTGTTCTCGGTGATTTAAAAGCCGACACGACACCCAGCGCAAAGCTGGCAATGAAGAAATAGGGGTAATTCGCAGATGACAGCAAAGATGAACCGCAGAACCTTCACCAAATCAGTCGCGCTCGCCCTTGGGGCGACAGCTATGCCAGCAATTGGCGCTACTCCTTCACGGAATCTCAAGATTGGTTATTCGACTCTCGCCTGGGATGTCAGCGCACGTGACTCAAAGAACTTCGAGGCCTCACTCTATGACATCTCCAATCTGGGTTTTTGGGGATTTGAGACGGTGAGCCCGCTCCTGGAGGCCTATGATCCGGATGGCACCCTGACCCGCTTGATCGATAAGTATCATGTGCCGTTTAAGGCTGGATACATCGGAGTCAATGTCACCGACCCCTCCTTACGAAAACAGAGTTTGGACAGCGTAGTCCGCGTGGGAAAGATCATCCAGAAATACGGAGGGACTTTCGCGGTTATACAGGCCAACAGCAGGAAGCAGGAGACAGGTACGTTCAACTTCAAGGACCACAAAGCGGAGATTGTCTCCGGCCTGAACGAGTACGGAACGGCGTTGGCCGATATTGGATTGCGTGCAGGACTTCATCAACATACAGGCACTGTCGTCGAGACTCGGGATGAGGTGTACGCAGTGATGGAGAGTGTGAATACGAAGGTTATGACGTTCGCCCCCGATGTGGGGCAACTCCAGAAGGGCGGAGCGGATGCGGCGAAGGTTGTAAAGGACTTCGCACAGATAACCGAACACATGCATCTGAAGGACTACAGTGGCGGCAAGTACTTCGTAGGCTATTGCCCGTTAGGTCTGGGAGTCGTAGACCTCGAGTCAATCCTGAACACGCTGGAGGAAACGGGTCACAATCCCGACGTCATGGTTGAATTAGATCGTGCGCCAGATACGCCGATGAGCGCCCTGGAAACCGCGCAGTTCAGTAAGGCCTATCTGCAGAAACTGGGCTATAAGTTCCGAAGTTAGGGACATCCAGCGTGGCATGTTCCTTTACTCCGCCCATCAACTCTCTGGAAGGTCAGCCTCGATTGGCAGGCGTCCATTGCGTTGGTGCTGGATTTTCTCGCGAGAATTGCAGTTTTTTGACGGACTCACGATGACGATCTCTCCAATCGCAAGATTTCCTGCGACACGAAGAGCAAAGTCGAGTTTTCCATCTGATATGTTGTTAGGCAATAATTCTTCCTCTGATTGGGAGATTGCACGCCAGTGATAGCACAAGATCTTATCGATCGGTTGGCGGGACACAAAACCCTGAGCCCAGCGCCCCGGACGGAGCTCGAGTGGCTGGCAGCACACGGGTCCATTCGAAAGCTGAATACTGGCGAAGTGTTGAGTGTGAAAGGTCGCCAGGTGGAGGCTCTTTACATAGTTCTTTCCGGGCGACTGGCTTTGTTCGTCGATCGTGGCGCTGGGCCGAACAAGGTCATTGAGTGGCGCGAAGGAGATGTTACCGGTATGTTGCCGTATTCGCGGCTCATGACCCCGCCAGGGGATTCGAGAGCCCTGGAACCGCTGGAAATTCTCGTTATACCTCGCGACCATCTCAGGGCGATGACGCAAGAGTGTTTCGAAGTCACTTCGATCCTGGTACATACCATGATTGATCGCGCCCGGCTGTTTACCTCGAGTGACCTGCAAAACGAAAAGATGATCTCGCTAGGTAAACTCTCGGCGGGCTTGGCACACGAACTGAATAATCCAGCCTCCGCGATTGAGCGTTGCGCGGCGATGCTCGAGGATCGTATTGAAGACTCCGAAGAGGCTACACGCGATCTGGCCGCGGCGACACTGAGCGATGCCCACATCGCCGCCGTAGACGCGGTTCGGTCGTCCTGCATGGCGAAGCAGGTCCACGGGGTGCGGTCCCCTCTGGAACAGTCCGATCGCGAAGAGGCTATTGCGGAGTGGCTTGCCAAGCACGGACTGGACACCGCGAACGCACAAATGCTTGCTGACACTGAGGTGGCATTTGAGTCGCTGGACCAGCTTGTTGCTGCAGTGGAGCGACCGGCATTGAACGCGGTGGTGCGGTGGGCAGCCGCCGGTTGTGCTGTGCGGAACCTGACTTCGAAGATTCAGGATTCCGCGATGCGCATCTCGAGTCTGGTGATCGCGGTTAAGGGGTTTACGCACATGGACCAGGCGAACGTGGCCGAGCCGGTGGATCTGAGCCCAAGCCTGGGCAACACCGTGGCGGTGCTGAAGTCGAAGACGCGTGAGAAGTCGGTGGCCGTGACGTTGGAGCTGGAGGCTGAACTGCCGAAGGTGCGCGGCTTTGCCGCCGAATTGAACCAGGTATGGGGAAACCTGATCGACAATGCCTTAGACGCCGTGGCGAATGGAGGCCGGGTGGAGGTGCTTGCGATCCGCGAGAGTCAAAATGTTGTAGTGCGAATACTCGATGACGGGCCCGGGATTCCGAAGGAGATTCGCGACCGCATCTTCGATCCGTTCTTTACAACCAAACCAATAGGACAGGGAACTGGCCTCGGGCTTGATATCGTCCGGCGCCTGGTCCGCCATAACGACGGTGCTATCGACTTCGAATCGCAGCCTGGCCGGACGGAGTTTCGAGTCAGTCTGCCGATCGCGGAGATCCCGCCGACCTGAGTTTTGCGATGACTAAGCCTTTCCACCCCATTGTGGATGAATCAGCTTCGCAATCTAGATCTCAGTCCATGGCGGCAGTGACTTATCTTGATCTCTCAAAGTCAGTCAAAGCTGGCAGCATACTGCCTTGTTACACCAATGGGGGATATGACGATGTTTTAGACGCCGATATAAACAGACATGCCATCAACATGCATTCTTTGCAAATTTGCCTCCGCCAGAGCTACTCCATGCTTTTGACTTTGCTGTCACGCAGATTTGTAACTGTCATGGTCTGTCTACTCCTGCTCACTGTTACGCAGGCCGCGCACGCAGTGTTCAGTCTGACGTTTCAGGGCGTGGTCCAGACGCTCAACACCGGGGGCTCCATTACCCTCAACTCCCCCTCTGCTATGGTTGTGGATTCCTCCGGGAATATCTACGTCACGGATACTGGCAACAGCCGAATCGTGGAAGTAAGTGCCCAAGGCACCGCATCTGTGTTGACCATCAGTGGCTTGAGCCCGGCGTTGGTTGCGCCCACGGGAATCGCCATCGACGGTTCGGGAAACCTCTATGTTACGGATGCTGATCCGGCCAACAGTCGTGTGGTGAAAATCACTTCCTCAGGCGCGGGCTCTGTGATCAGTACGGGAAGCGTGACGCTAAGTTCTCCAAAGGGCCTCGCATTGGACCAGTCCGGAGATATCTTTATTGCCGATACCGGCAATAGCCGTATCGTGGAGGTTACCGCCGGAGGCTCCGCTGCGGCCCTCTCTATAACCGGTCTATCCAGCCCCAGCTCACTCCATACCCCTACGGGTCTGGCGGTGGACGTATCCGGGAATCTCTATATTGTCGATTCCGGCAACGATCGTATCGTAAAGATGGCGGCGGGAAGTACGGCAGGTGCGGTAGTAAGTATTGCTGGAGGAGTCACGCTGAACACCCCCAGCGGTATAGCCGTGGATGGAATTGGCAATATCTTTATCGCCGATACGGGCAACAACCGCATCGCCGAAGTGGACACGGCAGGCAATGGTGCGGTGCTGTTTACCAGTTCGGTGACACTCAGTGGACCTCTGGGAGTTGCAGTAAACGCTTTTGGCACGGTTTCCATTGCAGATACAAGCGATAACCGGGTCCTGATCGTGAATCCGCCGGTAAACGCAGACGTAACCGCGAGTGATCCTACCTATTCATTGAACAACTCGGCTGTCGGGTTTGGCCATGTTCAGTTGGGTTCTTCGAGTTCAGTCACATTGACCCTGCAATTTACGACAGGAGCAGTCGGTTTAGGAGCTGTGAAGGTACGTACCTCCGGCACCGAGAATTTGGATTTTACTTCTGGCCCCGATACGACGTGCATTAGTTCAACAGCCGCAAGCACAAGCTGTTTTGTTCAAGTCAAGTTTCTGCCTACGGCTCCCGGCCTTCGGAAGGGTGCGGTGGTGCTCTATGACGCTTCGCAGAATCCGATCCTTACTATCCCATTGTATGGATTCAGCGATGCGCCGGTGGCAGCTCTAACTCCCAATAGCGGAATGGCGATCAGCACAGGCGCTGTCGCTATATCCAATCCATTTCAAGGCGCTTTGGATGGCGCGGGGAATATGTATGTCGGCAACTATAACGGCAAGAATGTAATAAAGATACCGGCAGGCGGCGGTAGTGCTTCGGTACTGAGCCTGGGAACTCCTGGTGGTACAGCGCTGCAAAACATTACAGGAGTGGCCGTTGATGGAGCTGGCAATCTTTTCATCGGAGACCATCAGAACAGCCGAGTTTTGGTGATGACGCCGGGAGGAGCTGTTTCCGTCCTGAGTATCAACGGGTTGAGCCAACCATTGGGCTACCCCACGGCACTGGCCTTTGATGCTGCTGGAAACCTGTATATCGCGGATTTCATGAATGGCCGGATCGTAGAAATTTCTTCCCTGGTCGTTGCGGGATCGACCTCATCGGGCAAGGGAACAACGATCGGTACGGGTAGCTACTCTTTCTCTGGAAGTACTCTTACCGGCTTGGCAGTGGATTCGCAGGGGACCATCTACGCAGCCGCACGGACGCAGAATAACAGCAGTATCGTCAAGATAACGGCAGCTGGTGTAGCTTCTCTGTTGCCGTTAACTAACGGTGTCACTATTAGCAACCCGCAGGGGGTAGCTGTAGATGCCATGGGGAACATCTACATTGTGGACACTAGTAACAAGCGCATCGTGAAGGTAACCACTGCCGGTGCGACGTCAACTCTGAGTCTGAGTGGGTTGTCGAATCCATCGTCTCTTGGCTCTACTCTCTTCGGAGTAACTGCCGATCCTTCTGGAAACCTCTACATCCCGGATTGGACTAACAACCGTATTGTGTTCGTGAACGTTTCGGGATCGGATCTTACCTTTGCCAGCACAAATGTTGGCAGCACAAGCGGCGATAGCCCGAAGACGGCAACTGTCACCAACATCGGCAACCAGCCTCTGGTCTTCTCCGCTGTTCCAACCTTTACAGCGGATTTCTCTGAGAATGGCTCCGACACGAATCCTTGCAACTCAAGCACAATCGTATTGTCCGGCATGAACTGCGATGTTGCGATCAAGTTCACGCCTCAATCATCCGGCGGCTTGAGCGCCAATATTGTAGTGACCGACAATGCGCTTAATATTGCTAACTCTGCCCAGCAGATCGCGGTGAGCGGTACTGCGATCAATGCTGGAGACACCACAGCCACGACGATCTCGATTACTCCTTCTTCTGCGGTTTATGGACAAGCAGTGACGATAGTTGCCAAAATCGTCGACACCCAATCGGGACATACGACGACCATTCCCACTGGATCTGTAACATTCATCGATGCATCCGGCTCAACGATCTCGCAACTGAGTAGCGTAACCATCGATGCTTCTGGGAATGCAACGCTCACAGGCGTGGTCTTGAACGGACTGGGAATACATACGATTACTGCAAGCTATGCAGGCGTAGCCAATACGTTCCTCGCCAGCAACGGCACTGGCACCATGGCAGTAAACCAGGCGTCCGTTACCGTCGGTGGTCCCGCTCAGCCGGTTTCACTATTGAGTGGTCAGGCAGGTTCGGTTGCTATCACCGTAAAGGGTGCGTTCAGCACCTTGAGTGCTCCCTCCGGAGTAGTCAACTACTCCCTCCTGAACTCCTCGAACACCAGCGTATCGTCCGGAACGGCGGCGTTGACGGCAGGAAGTGGCGGTTCAGCAGCTACCATCTCTATCCCCGGTACACTGGCTCCTGGTTCATACACCATTAGCGTCAATTACGCCGGTGATACGAACTATCAATCTGCCGCATTAGCTGTTTCCTTGAGCGTCGGCAAATTGGCATCTGCCCTCTCCCTGGTGTCTTCGGCAAACCCCACCATCGTAACAAGTGCCGTTACCTTTACCGCAACAATAACCTCATCCTCCGGCACTCCAACTGGAACGGTGAGCTTTTCTGACGGGACTGCTCTTCTGGGTACGGGGACTCTCTCTCAGGGGCGGGCTTCCTACACTACGGCAAGCTTTGCAGCAGGGTCTCACTCGATTGCAGCAGCATACTCCGGTGATAGCAACTTCACAGCAAGTATCAGTTCCGCCGTGGTGCAGTTGGTTCAGGACTTCTCGTTGGGTACTCCGAGCTCCGGGACGACCAACGCTCCATCGACGACGGTGCCGCCGGGCGGCACAGCAACCTATACGCTATCCTTCGGACCTAGCACCGGAACCGTATTCCCAGCACCTGTTACTTTGTCCTTGAGCGGTCTTCCCCCTGGAGCGACAGCAACTCTCTCTCCGCAGACACTTCCCGCCGGTTCGAGCTTGTCCTCTGTCACTCTCACGATCCAGGTTCCCCAACAGACTTCGGAGCTTCATCGGGATCTACGGCTGGCAGCTCCCGCGCTTGCTCTTCTCCTACTGCCCTTCGCCGGAAGAATGAGGCGTACGGGCAAGACGCTGCAACGCCTTAGCTTCGTGTTGCTCCTTCTCATCGCAGGAGCAGGTGCGACGGTTGGGCTCACCGGTTGCGGAGCTAAAGCGAGCGGCTTTTTCGGACAGGCAGAAAAGACCTATAACGTGCTGATCACCGCAACCTCAGGATCCCTGTCCCATTCAACCTCGGTCACTCTAATCGTTCAGTAAGGAGCGCAAAAGATGTCAGGAATAATCTTCAGAGGTGTGTTGCTCCTTGGCGTAGCACTTTCGCTGGGCCAGGTTGCACAGGCCCAGCAAAAGCCCGTATCCACCTACACCACCGATGTTGACGTAGCAATTACGTACGTAGCCGAAAGAGCAAAGGTAGTCTCAGTCGACTGCGGATGCTTCTGGCTGAACGGCGGAAGCGGTAACTTCGCGATAACGCTCTTTCACGGTCTCGGAGTAGCTGCCAATCTAACCGGCGAACATGCCTCTAATATTGGAACGGGGATCGATCTCGATAAAGTCATGTTCGCGATGGGTCCGCGTTATACCTACAGTCCGAAACTTCACCTGGGCAAGGGACGCGGAATTGCTGTCTTCGGTGAGAGTCTGTTTGGCGGCATTCATGGCTTCAACACTATCTTTCCTTCTTCCACGGGAACAGTAGGTGCGGCAAGTTCCTTCGCAATGCAGTTTGGTGGGGGTTTGGACGTTCGCTTTGCCAGGCATATTGGTATTCGGGCAGTGGAGGCAGACTACGTGCGCTCCACTCTGCCGAACAACGCAGGCAATACCCAGAACGATCTAAGGCTCGCAGGTGGCATCTCCTTCCACTTCAGCCCAAAACCGTAAAGAAGTGCCTTCGACGAAAAGTGCTTGCTTCCATGCAACTGGCAATTCTGCTGACCCTGCCGCTGATGACAATTTCCAGTCAGGTGCTCTTTGCGCGGCTCGCCTGGTTCTTTGGCGGTGGTTCTGGTGGCGACAGGACTCTACGGAACGCTGGCGTATCGCGTGAGCATGCGGACGGCGGAGATTGGTGTGCGCATGGCTGTGGCGCCCTGCGTGACCAGGTGGTCTGGATGCTGCAGGACAGTCTGCTGCTCACGACAGCGGGGGGTATGCGATGACGCCGCTGCAGCGTTTCTATCTCCCGTACTATCTGCGGAGGGGCATCGCGGGCATGATGCACAAGACGGATAAATACCAACTCATCAGCGTTGCGGACGCTGAAAAGCGTACAAGACAGCCATGGAGACTGACGTTCAGGAAGGTTCGACTCTTGTCTCTGAAGGCAAGCCGATGACGCGGATTCCCCAGCGCAGTGAAGGCCAGCATATCGAGCTAATGGGCGACACCGGAGCGGGCAAGACGACCGCATTGGATGGAATCCGGCCAGGAGCAGAAGCGAACGGCTATGTTGTGGAGGGCTTTGCTCCAACGTCTCGCGCTGCCCAACCACTCCGAGATTCTGGCATTGCTGCAGATACCCTGCAAGGCTTCCTCGCCCGGGGCGCCCGGGAGCAGTTTGCGGGCGATCCCGAGCGCAAACATCTCTACATGTTGGGCGAATCATCGCTCGCATCCATTAAGCAAATGCGCGACTTCTTAGAACGTATCGGCTCTGAAGACAAGGTGGTGCTTATCGGGGATACGAGACAACATCTTGGGGCGGATGCTGGCAAGCCTTTCGAGCAGCTGCAGGAGGCCGGGATGCGTATGGGTATGCAGTGCATCCCACAGCTCTCAAGGGCTGACAGCAGAACGAGTCCTGGTCAACATGGATGCTGAAGCCCATCCAGAATTGACAAACACGCAACGGGCAAACCCCAGAATGATCCCGGACATCCCATAAGGGTGCAGTTGAGCATGGGATGGGGCCTGGATAGTCGGCAAGCCGGAAGTAACCCCAGCGATGAGCTTCGACCGAGTAAAGAGTTAATGAGATGGTCCGCCGCTTGATTGACCTGGGTTAGCAGGTGGATCGTGGTGGCAGTTCCTGTGAAGGAGTATCATCGACATGCAGATACACTCAGTTGGCATCGACCTACCCCGACGTTCATCTGCTGATGAGCCAGCCGGGAGTAGGCGCCGTAACAGCGCTCGCTTTTGTGCTGACCGTCGGAGATGTCCGTCGCTTCCCGCGTGGCAAGCAAGTCGCCAGCTATCTTGGGCTAATCCCTCGCGAGTACTCATCTGGAGGCAAACAGCGGATGGGAGGGATCAGCAAGCAGGGCAATCGACTACTCCGGTTCCTTTTGGTTGAAGCTGCGAACATCGCTGTCCGCTTTGATCCTATGTTTCGCAAGGAATATCTATATCGCTGCCATCAGAAGCACTTCACGGTGGCCAAGGTGGCAGCAGCACGCAAGCTTGCAATACGGTTGTATTGGATACTTCGCACGCAGACACCGTATCCGCAAGTTCTCTCATCGAGGCTAGCCTGAAATGTATTCTGGTCCGCGAAAGCCAGACCGCTAAACTGAGTAGGCGCTCTCGCACCCAGCACAGGTTGGGTGTCCGAATAGAGGAATCATGGCCGCAGTTCGTGGCCGTATTGATGGTTGGTGGAGAACGTTCCACCGAACGTGATTCAAAGAGGATCCGCTCGAGCCCTGGTCTCTAAACCCCTGGCTTCGAACGTTGCTCAGGCAGCGGAAAGGACATCTTTGCCCTTGACAACGCCTTCGCTCTCCTGGGGATTACAGGCTCACAGTAGAGGTTGCATCTCAGCTCTCGATGACGCCCCCCGGCACAGGCGGCGATCGAGTCCGGCAACAGCCTCGCGGATTTACCGCAATCTTCCCCGCAAATTATGCCTTCCGGAACTGTCCACTTGCTCGGGGGAGAGCACCGCAAGGGCGTTGTCATCGGGCTGACCCACAAGCTTTCCATCTGCGGACGTGTAACCCACGACATAGCTCCCCGCGACCAGTGGGGGCGCGACATCGGACCGCCCCAAATCGGCCCTGCGGATGCATCGGTTATTTATTTTCATTACAACCCGGAGTTCCACACCCTTGAGAACGAGACCAGGTTCGACACGGAAAAAGATGGCAGCTTTCGTATAACGGATCTCGCTCCCGGCACGTATTACATGAAGGTTGGCATCGGCCCTGAGACCTGGTTTCCGGGTTCGCTTTCCTTTTCGATGGCGAAGCCAATCGTCGTCGGGATCAACCCTCCTGCGACTTGCAATACCGATATTCCACTGCCGAATAACACCGGTCGCTATGCTGCCCTCACAAGTATTTCGATCGATGGAGGGAACAAAAGCCAGAGATACAAAGCTGCTTTCCGGGAGAGAAATGCAGAAAGAGTCAGCTATTTCGGGCCCCTTGCCACTGCATACCTGGATAAGCCTATGCAGCACAACGGGTGGTATCTATGCGGCTGCAGAAACATTCGAAGCCGTTTTGTACGATGAGGGTCACATTGGAAAGAACCTTTGGGGGGACGCTTCAACTCAAAAGGTGATCTTCGACTCCCAGACGGTGACGTTGAAGGTCGCAATGGATATTGCATCTCAGAATTCGATCGTCTTCAAACCGCACCCGATGGCGTCCATTCAAGGCGAAGTGCTACTTGAAAACGTCACCCGTGACGATTTCTGCCTCAACTGCCAGGGAATCTATGTGAGCATCCTGCGGGACGGCAATGGAGAATTTCAAACAGTTGATCTGAGCCAGGGAAACCACTTCGATTTCCATAACGTGACGCCAGGAAACTATCAGCTGTTTGTCTATACCACGCGTCCGGACAAAGTGTTCTTGAAATCAATCGTCGCAGGAGGCCAAACATCCCAGCGACGCCGTTTCACCATTTAGGACGCCAAATTCGTCCCCATGACGGTCACACTGAGCGGCAATCTTGCGCATGCGGCTGGGCACATCTCTCCAGACGCGCGCCACTCCCAGCATTGGGAGACCGAGGGCATGCGGCCCCGAGCCTCCGTCTCCGGTAAAGTCGTCGGCGACGAAGGAGTGGTTTACACTGTCCGGCTGCTTCCAGTGATCTACAACAACTCGCCAGCTAAATTCACGACACAGACCGCGGTCGACGGAAGTTTCCATTTTGACGACGTGCCGCCGGGAGCATATCCGCTTCGCGCTCACGACAAGGACTACGTCCGTTTTGATTATGGTGCTCAGGTGCCTGAACAGCGTGGGACGCCGGTGCTGGCCGCAGCCGGCGCACGCCTGCAGAACCTCACGCTTCGCGCTCCCCATCGCAATTCCATCTGCGGCCACGTCACCAACGCCAATGGCGAACCTCAGTCGGACTTGAGAATCACGTATCGGACTTCCGCTCAGGCATTCGGGTCGGATCTCCCGCGATAAACCTCGACAGAGAAGGGTATTTCCGCATCGATGGGCTATTGGCAGCAGACTACTTTCTCGCAGCCATGCGTCCTGCCGCGGGAGATTTCCTGATTGCGCTCTCCAGCGACGGGCAACTCTCCGGCTTCAAGCCGGTCCACGTAGAAGACGGCAAGGATGTTGGCTGCGGAGGCAGCTCTCCTCTCGACCGTCCGATGTTCGTAGGAGTAGCCAACCCAGAGTTAATTCCCCTCTCCGTAATCGTGAAACACTCGACCTGAGAGAAAGTAATGATGGGTTGGGTTCGGGATATTCGCGCTTACAGGGCCGTCCGGCCCCGAGGCGACGACGACGGCTTGTTGGTTATCGCTATCTTTGTCGAGCGCGAGCAGAAACGTTGTCTTCTTGTTCCGACTCAGCGATCCTTCGTAGTAGGTTCGCTGCTCTCCGGGTTTCACGACCGCGAAAGGGTTTCGGGCATCGAAGAACGAAGCGCGATAGAGGAAGTTCGCAGATCCGTGGATCTGTGGTGTTCCACCCGCCGTCGTAATTTCAATTCGAGCGCGTCCAGGTCTCGAGAAGAGCGCTGAGTATGGGTTCTGGTTGATCTTTACGTTTTGAAGGGCGGACGCTGTGACACCAGGCCCATTCGCCTCAACTCCGTTGACGACGAGTGTGACGCCGTTGCTTCCTTTAAGAAACCGCGATAGCGTGGTGATGTAGTCCTGATCGAAGACCGGCAAACGATCCAGTGCATTGCGATCCAGAGAATTGCTGTTCTGGTTCTGGTCGATTTCCGTGCTGACCTGGGCGGAGCTATCGGACGCTCCGACGTCGATTTGCTCTTCCTCTCCAGCTATAGGCAGAACGATCCGAACTGACCGATGGCTCGCTGAATCGGCCATTACGCTCGCTTTGGTCTCCTTAAAGCCGTTTTGGCGGACATCCACAAGATACCTGCCCCGAGGAACGTTCTTGAACTGGAATTCACCGACACCGTCTGTGATCGTGTGCATGATTTCGCTGCCGTCTGGACTTTCCAGGGCAACCGACGCGCCAGCAACTGCCGCGCCGCTCGTATCTTGGACAGTGCCGAGAATCGGGCGACTTGTCGCGGGAGTCTGCCCAGCAAAGATCCGTATAGAAGCGTAGGGATCAGTACCAGGGAAAGAAAGAGCTTATTCATTTATTCATTCAGCCATTCAAAAAGTTCTGGACTGCCTTCCTAACAATCATGCCTGAGCGAACCTTTTGCCAACTTTAAGGTTATCACTGTACTTTTTTTGTGTTATGACTATAACGTGATGTAAAGGAGTAACAACAGTGTCTGGTCGCAGAGTAAGGAACTTGTCTATTTGCTTTGGAGACAATGCGGTATGAGCATTTGCGAGCGCGTCAACGAACGAAATTCCGTACGAGTTTTTCTTTGCTCAATTGCATTTCTCGGAGCAATGTCGGCAGCGGATGCACAGATTACCGACGCGCACAACGCACTTGCTTCTGGTAACTTGCTGTCGGTCACGGACGTAGTACAGTCTGCGCTTCGGGACTACCCTCTGATTCACATCACTCAAGAGGAATTGAACGCGTCGGCAGCGAACATCCGTCTGGCGCGCACTGCCTATCTTCCGCGGATAGACGGCCTGGCCCAATTCAACCGCGCTACTCGCAACAATGTCTTCGGTGCTTTGCTTCCACAGAACACCCTGCCATTGATCTCGGGCCCGGTTATTGGAACCAATAACGGAGGCTCCGTTTGGGGTAGTGCAACCGGCTTGTTGATCAATTGGCAGCCGTTCGACTTCGGGCTTCGCCGCGCCAATGTAGAGGCTGCCCGCGCCGCAAGGGACAAGGCTGATGCCGCCGTCCAGCGCAGCCAACTTGAAGTAGGCACGGCCGCTGCCGATACCTTTCTTACATTGATCGCGGCACGGCAGACAGAAAAGTCGGCTGCAGCAGCGGTAGACAACTGGGATGTCTTACTGCGAAGCACACACGCGCTAGCCTCCGCTCAGTTACGTCCGGGAGCGGATGAATCGCGCATCGATGCCGAGCGTGCAATGGCCCAGACCCAGCTCGTCTATGCAAGACAGGCTGAAGAATTAGGCCTCGCTGCCTTGGCGAAGTTCATACCCCATGCCAATGACAGCGGAACGGCCTTCGATGCCTCTCGCTTGCTGAATGAACTGCCTGCATCGGCGGACGAAGAACTACCGTTCAAGAGCGACCAAAATCCTGTAATGGCCGAACAAAGGGCGACAACGGCGCAGTCATCTGCCCAGTTGCATGCAACAGAACGCAGTTGGGTACCGCAATTCAACCTAGAAGGTGCGGGATATGCGCGCGGGACGGGCGCCGAGACCGATGGACAGCGTCTTACTCGAGCAAACGGCTTAGCTCCGAACGTACAGAACTATGCCGTCGGGGTGAACATAACTTTTCCGTTTATGGACTTTGCGAGCATTCACGCGCGTGAAGCCGCTCAGGCCGCAACCCTTCGGGCGAATAAAGCGAGCGAACAGCTTTCAGATAGAAACCTGCAGGAGCAGTTCGCCAAAGCCAAGGCTACATTGCACGCCGCACGCGAGATCGCGGCGAATACACCGATTGAGGTGAAGTCCGCTCACATAGCCTTCGATCAGGCACGGGCTCGCTATCAAGCAGGCCTTGCGTCAATCGACGATGTGGCACAAGCGCAGCGGCTCGTAGTGCAGGCCGAGATCGACGATTCCATTGCACGCCTGAATGTATGGCGTGCTCTTCTCCAATTTGACGCGGCACGCGGGGACATACAGCCCTTCCTGCAGGCCGTCAGTAAGTGAGTTTCAGGTAAGGAAACGATGCGTCTTGTTCTTGCAGCTCTAACTCGTCCCCTCGCTGTGATCGTCGCACTTATAGCGATCCTGGTCGGCTTTGTGCTGTCGCTTGGTCAAATGCGCACAGATATCTTTCCCGAGGTAGGCAATCCGGTCATCTATGTCGCGCAGCCGTATGGTGGCATGACCCCCGCGCAGATGGAAGGCTTCCTCACCTATTACTACGAGTATCACTTCCTCTACATCACAGGCATTCAAGCAGTCGATAGCAAAAGCATTCAAGGTGCTGCGCTGATGAAGTTGACCTTTCGCGAAGGCACCAACATGCAGCAAGCCATGGCCGAGACTGTCGGCTATGTCACTCGCGCGCGGGCCTTCATGCCACCGGGAACCGTCCCGCCATTTATTACACGCTTCGATCCGGGAAGCGTGGCTGTTGGTCTGCTTCTTTTCACGAGCTCCACGCATACCCAAGGCGAACTGCAAAACATAGCCCTCAATCAGGTAAGACCGCTGTTTGCGACGTTGCCCGGCGTCTCCGCGCCTCCGCCTTTCGGTGGCAATCAACGAACTATCGTCGTTACGCTGGACCCTGACAAGCTGAAGCAATACCACATCTCCCCCGAGCAAGCGATCTCCGCCGTCAGCAGCGGGACGGTGGTAGCGCCATCCGGAAATCTGTACGACGGCTCTCTCAATCGCATCGTGCGCACCAATGCAACGCTTGGTCCGGAACTGAACGAGCTCATGAATACGCCAGTCCATCCCGGCTCGGGCACGAGCGTGTATCTCCGCGATATTGGATCGGTGGAGAACGGAACCGATATCGTGACGGCATATGCGCATGTCGATGGCCGGCGCACAGTCTATATCCCGGTGACAAAACGTTCCGACGCTTCCACGCTCGCCGTCATCAGTGCTGTGAAGGCAGCGTTACCCGTCTTCAAGAAAGTGATCCCTGATGATGTTGATGTGCAACTGGCCTTTGACCAATCCGGATATGTGTCGCACGCGATCAACGGCCTGGTCCGGGAAGCACTTCTCGGAGCCTTTCTGACAGGACTGGTCGTATTGCTGTTCCTCCGGGACTGGCGCGGAGCGCTGATCGTAGTCGCGAATATCCCCTTCGCTCTCGCCGCCGCGGTGCTTCTTCTCTGGGCCACAGGGCAGACCATCAACATCATGACGCTGGGCGGTCTGGCGCTCGCCGTAGGCGTTCTTGTGGACGAGGCCACGGTGGAGATCGAAAACATCCATACGCAATTGCTTCCGGGCGTCTCGCGCGCAAAGGCTGTTCTTGAAGCGTGCAAACGGACGGTAATTGCCCGGTTGCTTTCGATGTTGTGTGTCCTGGCCGTCTTCGTCCCATCTTTCTTCATGAAGGGTGTTGGGCGACAACTATTCGTCCCACTGTCTCTGGCAGTCGGCTTTGCAATGATTGCCTCCTATCTGCTGTCCAGCACACTGGTTCCTGTCTTCGGCACATGGATGATGAAGGAGTCGCATCGGCGGGAAGAGTTAGAAGGAGCCTTCGGGCGGCTTCGATTGCATTATGAAAAATTCCTGGAAGCCGTCCTGAAACGTAGGTGGCCTGTAATTCTCACCTATTTCGGAGTGTCAGTGATCGTTTTGCTGGTCGTTACACCGCGTTTGGGAACCGAGATATTTCCCGACGCTAATGGTCCCGTTCTGCGAATGCGCCTGAAGGCTCCGATCGGCACGCGCATCGAAGAGACGGAGCCTATGATTCTCCATGCGCTCGATCTCATTCGAAAAACAATAGGCAAAGAAAACGTTGAGGTTACATCCGATTATGTTGGTGTGCAGCCGTCCAGCTACCCGGTCAACTTGATTCATCTTTTCACCAGTGGGCCTGAGGAGGCATTGGTGCAGGTGCAGCTTCGGTCCGGGCATCCCGATGACGAGCGTCTGCGCGAAGACCTGCGAGCAGCTTTCAACAAAGAACTGCCCGCGCTCAAGCTGTCTTTCGAGGCGGGAGACATCGTCTCGCAGGTCATGAGTTTTGGTTCTCCCACTCCCGTGCAGATCGATGTACAAGGGGTCAACCTAGATCAAAACTATGCCTACCTTGCGAAGATCGAAGCGGAACTTCGTAAGTTGAGTTTTCTGCGCGATGTGTCGGTCGTTCAGCCGCAGAAATATCCGACGGTTGAGGTGAACATAGATCGTCAGTACGCGGGACAATTCGGCCTGACCATGGCGGACGTCACAAACTCAATGATCGCCGCAACAGGATCATCGCGGTTCACCTCGCCGAACTACTGGCGCGACCCGCAAACGGGGAATGCCTTTCAAATTCAAGTACAGCTACCCCCGAGCCGCGCTCAGGGCTTGCCTGCCTTGTCCTCTCTGCCGCTGATGCGAGATGGCCTCTCGCAACCTCAACTGGACCAGGTGGCAAGCCTGCAGTACGGCATCATGCCGGAGATGATCGAGAGGCTTAGTGGGCAACGCGTCGTGAGTCTGACAGCCAACCTGCACGGAGTAACTCTCGGAGAGGCGCAAAAGAAGATTCAGGCTGCCCTCAGAAATGTTGCTGCACCTCCGAAGGGCTCAACCGTGACGATTCGTGGCCAGGTCCCAGTTCTGGAGGAGACCATCTCTGGTTTGCGGGTGGGGCTTCTACTTGCCATTGCGACTATCTTCCTCCTGCTGATGGCGAACTTTCAATCTCTCCGATTGCCTTTGGCCATCTTGAGCATGGTTCCGGGCGTTCTCTGTGGTGTGGTGCTCATGCTGCTCATTACGCGAACGACACTCAATATTCAATCCTTCATGGGAGCGATCATGGCGGTGGGCATCTCGGTCGCCAATTCCATTCTTCTGGTGACCTTTGCTGAGCAGGCACGACAGACTGAAGGGGCAGAGACTGCAGCGCACACAGGCGCCGTCGGTCGCCTCCGTGCAATTCTCATGACCGCTACGGCGATGATCTGCGGCATGATCCCCATGGCAATCGGATTCGGGGAGGGCGGCGCACAATCTTCCCCTCTCGGACGTGCCGTGATTGGGGGTCTCCTCTTTTCAACATTCGCCACTTTGGCCGTGCTGCCCGCTATCTACGGGCTTCTGCAGCGACGCGCCTCCGTTACTTCAAATTCATTGAATCCTCAAGATCCCGCGAGCCGCTACTATGTACAGCCATAAGACAGTTGCTATCCTGACCCTCGCTTTCTGCCTGCCAGCCGGCGCGCAGACTCCTGCACATGTAGAGTTTGCCACGGTAGAAAGCCGCAATCCATCACGAACCGTCTCCCTGCCTGCGGAGCTGGCTCCCTTTCTGCAGGCTGATGTCGAGGCCCGTGTACCTGGTTACATCGAGCATGTGCTCGTCGACCGCGGCAGCAATGTGCGGCGAGGTCAATTGTTGGTCGAGCTCTCCGCGCCGGAGATGAAGGCGCAGACCTCCGCTGCCGAGTCGACTCTCCATCAGGCAGAGGCCGATGAAAGCCAGGCTGAGGCCCAGGCTGCCGGTATTGAGAGCACCTTTGCGAGACTTCAGGAAGCTTCGAAGACACCGGGAGCCGTTGCTGGCAATGAACTCGTGCAGGCCGAAAAGCAACGTGACGCGGCACGCTCACTTGTAAATAGTAGAAAGGCCGCCACACGGGCAGCCCAAGATAGATTGCGTGCAACCAAAGAGCTGGAAGCTTACCTCCGCGTTACAGCCCCTTTCGATGGCACTATTACAGATCGCTTTGTTCATCCGGGAATGCTGGTCCAAGCGAACGCTCACACACCGCTGCTCAAACTTCAACAGATAGCGCATCTTCGTTTGACGGTTCCGGTGCCAGAAAGCTATGTCGGGCACGTGGTGCGTGGCACGTCTGTGAACTTCCACATCGCCGCACAACCCGGCAAGTCATATGCAGCAAAGATTGCCCGGATCCCAAACGCTCTTGATTCTCAGAGCAGAACGATGATGGTGGAACTTGACGCATACAACAAAGATGGCACCCTGGCTCCTGGCATGTATCCATCGGTCGATTGGCCGGTGAGTTCAGCCGATCCCCTCTTGCTGGTGCCCTCGACGAGTGTCGTGTCCACAACGGAACGCACCTTTGTGATCACCTCTGTCAACGGGCGTGCGCATTGGGTGGAGGTTCGCAAAGGCGCAGTTTTTGGAGAACAGGTTGCGATTCGCGGAAATATCAAACAGAGTGAAAAAGTTCTGAAGCGTGCGTCCGACGAGATTCGAGAGGGGACACCGCTGATCTGAACGTTGATTGAGACTCTATGATCAGCGAAAGCATTTCGTTGAACAATCATCGCAAGACTGAGGCCCTATGAGCATATCGACTAGTACGCCACCGTGGCTCCTTCTGATCTTCAGTTTGCCTTCGAAGAGGGCCAGCGAGCGGGTAGGGATATGGCGAAAACTCCAGAAGTATGGAACGTTCGCGTTGCGCAACTCCGGCTATGTGTTACCGAATACGCCAGTGAATCAGGAACGACTTGAGTGGCTGGCGACGGCGATCCGTGGATTCAAGGGAGAAGCCTCTGTGCTTCAGGTTCTGGCAATCGATGACCTTCCCTCCGATGTGCTCGAGGAACGATTCCGCGAAGAGCGCAAACCCGACTACACAGCCCTCATCCGAGAGGTCAAACAACTCAAACCGTCCGAGCAGGCATTCTCGACGCAACTGGCGCGCTTGAAACGACGCTTTGAAGAAATTATCGAGATCGACTTTTTCGAGTCTCCGCTCAGAGCAAAGGCGGGAGAAGCCATCAACAAGGCGGAACATCCAGCGACCACGCAAGCGCGGGTCGGGAGAGGCAAGCTGTCGAAAACTGAGTATCAAGGCCGAGTTTGGATTACGCGTCCGAGGCCAGGAATTGATCGTGTGTCCTCCGCCTGGCTGATCAAACGGTTCATCGATCCCAAAGCCTCCTTCCTCTTTAACATTAATCCGACCATCCACCCTGAAGCTGTGCCGTTCGACATGTATCAGGCCGGTGGCTTTGGTCATGAGGGGGAGAAATGCACGTTCGAAACCCTGTGTACCCGATTCGGTCTCGCAGACAAGAAGGTACGACTGATCGGGCAGGCTATCCACGACGCCGACCTCGATGAGGAAAAGTTCGGTCGCACCGAAGGTATCACCATCAACCAGATTCTGAAGGGATGGGCTAAGCAAGGCATCCGGGATGACGAACTGCTAAACAGAGGGATGGATCTGATCGAAGGACTTTATCACTCGATTGCCTAGAAAACGGAGAATTCAATGAAGAGTCAGATAGTATGCTTTACCGCCTCATGTTTACTCGCCTGCAACTGTACCTTTGCCCAGCCACAGGACGATTCCACCGCAACATGGAAACCCGTAGAGGCCGCCCTTGGGCGATCAGGGCAGATGCAGCCGGGGGAAGTCTACAAATTCGCTCTGCCACGCAGAGACATGAAAGTTGTAAAAGGTGATGTCACCGTAGCCCCTGGGCTTGCGCTGGGCTCCTGGGTGGCCTTCAAGAAGATGGGAAATGAAGCAATGGTGATGGGCGACCTCGTTTTGACTGAGGAGGAAATCGAACCTGTCATGTTGAAGCTCCAGCAGCAAGGAATCGAGCAGACCTCAATTCATAATCACCTGTTGGGTGAATCGCCGCGCGTGATCTACATGCACATCACCGGGCATGGCGACCCGGTTGCATTGGCACGCTCGCTTGCGGCTGCAATCGCGCTGACGAAGACTCCTGCACCTGCGGCGACGGCGCCAGCCACGACCCCGCAGGCAATCGAGCTCCAGACACCACAGGTCGAGCAAGCCATCGGTTATTCCGGCAAAGTAAACGGAGGGATCCTGCAGTTTTCCGTTCCGCGCGTAGAGAAGATCACCGATAGTGGCATGGAAGTCCCGCCCGCGATGGGGACCGCTACGGCCATTAACTTCCAGCCTACTGGTCAGGGTAAAGCTGCTATCTCTGGAGATTTTGTTCTGCTTGCCAAAGAGGTCAATCCGGTAATTCGCGCTCTGCGGACACATGGGATTGAAGTCGAGGCCATGCACAATCACATGTTGTTCGACCAGCCTCATCTCTACTTCATGCACTTCTGGGCCAACGATGATGCTGTTAAGTTGGCGCAAGGACTTCGCGCCGCGCTTGATGAAACCAACTCAATAAAGCCGCAAGTCAAGTAGGTCTGCATGAACCGCAGCCCCCAGCTCGCAACAGAGCAGAAAGCGCCGCTCGGCGACTTTCTGCTCTATTTCCTCAATCTCGGCACGATTGGATTTGGCGGACCTATCGCCCTGGCCGGTCGAATGCAGTCGGAATTAGTCGAGGGACGAGGCTGGATTGAGCGGGAAGATTATCTGGAGGGACTATCGTTTGCGCAACTCGCTCCCGGACCGCTCGCAGCTCAACTTGCCATGTATCTGGGCTACGTGCGGGGAGGCGTGTTAGGCGCAACTGCGGTGGGTGTGGCCTTCGTCGCGCCGTCCTTTCTCATGGTTGTAGCCATCTCCGCACTCTATGTGCGCTATGACGGGCTGAAATGGATGCAGGCGCTCTTCTATGGCATCGGCGCCGCAGTCATTGGTATCATCCTGCGTTCGACCATAAAGCTGGGCCGCGCTACATTGAAGAAAGATCCTTTGCTGTGGGCAATCTTCTTTGTTCTGGCGATTTCGACCGCCTATACCGGCCGTGAAATCATCTGGCTCTTTCTCCTGGCAGGTCTAGTCTCGCGTGGCATCAAGACATGGTCTTCACGGACCCGGTCGGTTGTGTTTTCTGTTTTGCCTGCGACGGTTCTATTTGCGGTGCCGACTGGCAAACATTGGGCATTGTTTTTGTTCTTCGTGAAGTCGAGCCTGTTTGTCTTTGGCAGCGGGCTCGCAATCATACCCTTCCTTCACGGTGGTGTAGTCGAGTCTCACCAATGGCTAAACGAGCATCAGTTTCTCGATGCGATCGCGGTTGCGATGATCACTTCTGGGCCAGTCGTCATTACAGTCGCTTTTATTGGCTATCTGGCTGATGGCTTCACCGGAGCGATACTCGCTGGACTGGGAGTGTTTCTCCCGGTCTATCTGATGACCGTGACGGTTGCTCCGTTCTACCGCCGATTCTCCCGTAACAACGGAATCAAGGCGTTCGTGGGTGGGGTGCCCACAGCTGCTGCGGGGGCCATTGCCGGTGCGGTCTCCGTTCTCGCACGGCATTCCATACGGGATCTGTCGACCGCTACAATCGCTGCTCTCACGCTTCTGGTTCTGTGGCGCTGGAAGGTGCCCGAACCTATGATCGTTGTTTGTTCTGGAATTGCAGGACTGTTCTTATTTTCCTCGATCGGAGGGAAATGAAGATGCATTCTAAGTCAGAGCCAGGCATGCTGAGTCATCTCTGGAGCGACAGTATCCTCAGAAGCCTCAACTACGATGCACGGCTACTCTTTCTTACCCGATTCACTCGCCTCTTCGCATACGGTGCGCTGTCGGTTGTTCTTGTCTTCTATCTGACCAGCATTGGACTCAGTGAATCGCGGATCGGAATGCTTCTCACCTTGACCCTGCTGGGGGACACGGTCGTTTCCCTGATTCTGACAACCCAGGCGGACCGTATTGGACGCCGGCGGATGCTCATTATCGGGTCCTTTCTTATGGCTGGTGCGGGTCTTGCCTTCGCCTGTACGAACAATTTCTTGTTCCTTGTGATCGCCGGGACGGTCGGAGTCGTAAGTCCAAGCGGCAACGAGGTTGGGCCGTTTCTTTCGATTGAGCAGGCCGCGCTCGCGCATGTCGTTTCGTCCTCCACGAGGACGATGGCCTTTGCTTGGTACACATTGACCGGGTCATTCGCGACCGCTATTGGGTCTCTCTGCGGAGGCATGCTTCCCGCCTTGGTGGGTTCAAGCGGAACGGCCTCCATCAATGGCTATCGCGCCGTCGTTATCGCGTATGCCGCTCTCGGTATGGTGTTGACTCTGGTGTTCGCGTGGCTCTCGTCAGCAACCGAAGTGGGCGCGTCCGAGGATCGCTCCTCAAGTCTTGCGGCTAAAAAGACTCTCCTCGGAATTGGACACTCGCGAGAGATTGTCTTCAAGCTATCGGGACTGTTCGCCCTGGACTCCTTTGGCGGCGGTTTCGTCGTTCAGAGTTTCGCAGCCTATTGGTTCTACCTGCGTTTCGGCGTGAAACCGGCCACGCTCGGCGCGATCTTCTTTGGAGCGAATATGTTTGCTGGGATTTCCGCGCTTCTGGCATCTCGCCTCGCATCCCGGTTTGGACTGGTGAGGACGATGGTCTTTACCCATCTACCTTCGAACATTTTGCTTATTTTGCTGCCGCTTATGCCTTCGCTTCAACTTGCGATCGGGGTCTTGTTGTTGCGGTTCAGTATCAGCCAAATGGACGTCCCGACGAGGCAGTCCTACACGATGGCCGTCGTTCATCCCGAAGAGCGATTTGCCGCGGCCGGCGTTACGGGCGTGGCGCGAACAATCGGTGCCTCAATCCCGCCGATGTTTGTCGGGCTCATGTTTGCCAACCCGCGCTTGATCAATGTTCCGTTCTTCATCGCCGGAACTCTGAAGATCGCCTATGACCTTCTGCTCTATCGCCAATTTGTGGCGATTAAACCGCCCGAAGAGGTGCTCCGATGATCCGCGCGGCATCGTCATTTACGAACCTGAAAACAAATGAACTGGAGAAACACAATGAGCCAAGCAGCAGTCGTCATTCTTCTGTCATCGCTGATAGGTGTATCTAACGTTTCGTTTGGGCAGTCCGATGCAAGCGAACTGCTGAAGTTGGAGACCACGATTCCGATGGCCAATGTCCAGGGCCGGATCGATCACCTCTCAATCGATCTCGAGGGACAGCGCCTGTTTGTAGCGGCCCTGGGGAACAATTCGCTTGAGGTGATTGATCTGAAAGCGAACAAACAAGTTAATTCAGTCCACGGATTGGCGGAGCCTCAAGGGATTGCTTACATTCCTTCCTCGAATCGGGTTTTCGTAGCGAACGGCAATGGCGGGTCAGTCCGGGCATTCGATGCAGTTTCCTGGAGGATGCTCAAATCGATTCCGTACGGAGATGATGCCGACAACCTCCGCCATGAACCGAGCGGCGGTAACATCTGGGTTGGCTACGGAGGGGGCGCTCTAGGGGAGTTTGATCAGAAAGGGACAAAACTCGCGGACATCAAACTAGACGCTCATCCCGAGTCGTTCCAGCTAGAAAAGAATGGATCGAGAATCTTCGTCAACTTGCCAGGATCACGGAAGATTGCTGTTGTGGACCGTAAGACGAGAACGGTGGTGGAATCGTGGGGCACAGGAGGGCCGCTAGCCAACTATCCAATGGCCTTGGACGAGCGGGACCATCGGCTATTCGTGGTAACCCGGCTTCCCGCACGGCTCATTGTGCTGGATACGGACCAAGGTAAGCGGGTAGCGACTCTGAGCACCATCGGCGATTGCGACGATGTCTTCTACGATGAACGGCGTCGCCGAATCTATGCCATCGGAGGCGAAGGTGGGATCTCGGTCTTCCAACAACGGGATGCCGACCACTATGACGAACTTGGCCGAATCAAGACGGTCAGCGGAACGCGGACGGGTTTCTTCTCAGCGGAGTTCGACAAGCTGTATGTTGCCGTGAGGAAACATGATTCTCAGTTTGCGGAGATTCGCATATACACACCGATGCCGTAAACGCAATTACACCCGGCTTACGATTCGCCAAGATAGGACCTAGATCATGCTGGCGGTTAACGTTACTGGCAATGACGACCAACTATTGTGTCGATGTAGAATCCCGGATAACCCCCTATGTTTCGCGGGACGGTTAACACCGAGCATCAGAGGCATCTGGAGGCTAGCCCGTGTATCTATCTTCGATCAGGATCGTCACGATTTTTGCTTTGGCATTGACACTCGATTGCTCTGTGTCGAAAAGCCACGCCCAGACGCGTGATTCTCAGGTGCTCTTCGTCTGTGAACACGGCAACGTTAAGAGTCTCATGGCGGCGTCTTACTTCAATCAAATGGCGCAGGAGCGCCGGTTATTTTTCCGGGCGGTGTCGCGTGGCACAGCTCCTGACTCAACGACGGTGCCACCTTCAATTATTCAGGGCCTACGCCGCGACGGTTTTGACGTGAGTTCGTTTCATCCGTCAGCAGTCAAGGTTTCCGACGTGTCCGCATCTCAGCGTGTGATCACGATTGGAACTGCGCTGCCCATGGATGCGCAGGTTGCTTCTGCTCAGCCCAAGATCGAACAGTGGAACGATGTACCACCCGCCAGTGTTGACTACGGCGCGACGCGCGATTCTCTCAAGAGGCATATCGAGAAATTAATAGAGCAACTGGCTAAACCCTAGTTTAAGGCAGGCTCCGTCTAACGATCCTAGTAGAGTGGAGCCTGCCGCCTATAGATTGGTGGTTTACACATCCGGTCGATTGACGAGTACGAAAGCTTGCGCCTTCGTAAAATGGTTCGAACAAATCTCGGCCGCTGGAAAGAAGAGAATCGTCAAAGCCAACCGGCGGCGCTGGGCAGCGGTGAGGAAAGCGGCGGCTACAAATAATGGATGCAGTCTTTTACTTCTGCCACGGTTTGGTCGATGTGCAGTCCATAAAGCGAGGTCGCTGGCGAGCTGATTTTCAATAACATCTAGGTTACGTCAGCTTCGGACTTCGTTGAATCGCATCTGATACTTGCCCCGCCGGCATCGTTCACATCTTCCCGACCGGCCAGGGACAGGACCAAAAACTAATCTGCCAAAGGAAACCGGTTGGCGAAATGGGTGTAGACTGGCTGCCCTAAAGCAAAAAAATGCCGGTTAAGATTAAAGCCGTTCAGCTCGCGACATCCTGACCAGGTCACTTAACAGGGAGGCTGCCATGATGATGCGGTTCTTGCTCGCATTGGCGCTCGTACCAGGTCTCGCGGACACAGGCGCTGCGCAGACAGCGCCACCTGTTTCCACCATGCTCGATGCCGCGCGCACGTTCGTGGCGGCTCTGAGTCCGGAGCAGAAGTCAAGGGCAGTAGTGCTGTTCAATTCCGAGGAGCGGTTCCACTGGTTCTACACGCCGGTATCGAGGAAGGGTATTCCGCTGAAGGAGTTGAACGAGCCGCAGCAGCACGCGGCGCTGGCACTGTTGCGCGCCGGCTTGAGCGAGAAGGGCTACGCGAAGGCTGAGATGATTCGCAGGTTGGAAGAAGTGCTGCGCGAACTGGAGCAGAGTCGTGGACCAACGCGCAATCCTGACCTGTACTTCTTTACCTTCTTCGGAGAGCAACCGACAATGGGGCGTGGGGGTGGCGCTATGAAGGCCATCACTGTTCGCAGAACTGGACGATTGTGACTGGCAAGTCGATCGGTAGCAGCCCGCAGTTCTTCGGTGCGAATCCAGCAGAGGTGCGCTCCGGCCCGATGAAAGGGACGCGTGTGCTCAGCGCCGAGGAAGATCTGGGGCGTTCGCTGGTAAAGTGACTTTCCACCGCACAACGCGCCGAAGCCGTTCTCAGCTCTGCCGCGCCCGCCGACATCGTGACGACGAACCAGCGCAAGGTCGCAATCAAAGAGGACACAGGCATCGCCTACAGCAAGCTCAGCCAGGACCAACAGGGCACGCTGCTGGCCCTCATCGAAGAGTACCTTAGCGCGCAACCACAACCGGAGGCTCGCCAGCGGCTGGACAAAATCCGTCGGGCGGGATTCGAACAGATTCACTTCGCGTGGATGGGCGGGTTAGAGAAAGGCGAAGGCCACTACTACCGCGTGCAGGGCCACACGTTCCTGATCGAGTATGACAACACACAGGACAACGCCAATCACATTCACTGCGTGTGGCGGGACTTCCAAGGCGACTGGGGCGAAGACCTGTTGGCGGAGCACTACCGGCACTCCCCGCACCATCCGCAAGCAAGTGTCCAGTAAGAGTAGTCCATGGTCGCGGAGTTGGAGATCACTGTCTGATCAATTGGGGTTTGCCAAATCGATCACTTGACCATGAATAGTGGGCTCACTCAAAGGGATTGCATCGGCGCCTTTGCTGTCACGCAGCATTACGGCTCAGGTCGACCTTGTAAATCTTCCATACCGTAGAAGATTTACAGGGTAGGTAGTTTTCATTCCGCGATGAGGCTAAAGTTGTGCAACTCCCGCCGATTTCCAAGCATTTCGGACGCTCTCTTGGAGTTGTAGTTGCCTTGCCTTCACAAACGGGGCATAGCTCTTCTCGGTGATCTTTACCGATGCGTGGCCCAGGAGCAGGGAAACCTGATCAATGGGAACTCCGGCAAGCAGGTTTTCCACGGCAAACGTGTTCCGAAACATATGCGGATGGCAGCGTTTAAGTGATCCACCGGCTTTTGAATGGCAGCAATCTCGAAGAGTCGCCTGTAAGCCCGTTGCCAGTTTGCAACGGCGCTCTTGGGATCGCCATTGCCACTCCAGAAGTAATACCTCGGATTGGGACGAGGTCCATTCGGCAGCTCTTTGAGCGCTGTCACTACGTTGGGAGGAAGCGGCACGTATACAGGCGTCCCCGTCTTCGCCTGATACAGGAACAGGCTGTCATCGTGTAGACGGCTTTTCTCCAAAGTGACTGCGTCACGTATGCGGAGCCCGCTCCATCGCATCAGCCAAGTCATGACACGTAGACGAAGGCGCAGGTCTGACTCCATTGTACAAATGTTGTACAAGATTTAGGAGTCAGAGGCTATGTTGTTCATTTAATTAATGTTTGTTGATGGTGGAGGCGGCGGGAGTCGAACCGGTCTGTCGCGTTGAAAACACGTAACTTATTGATTTTAACAATCGCCAGAAATCACTGAATATCACGATTATCAAATCTACTGTACGAACGCTGTACAAACATCTCGCAGACTTGCCAAACTCCGCCCTCGGGTCCAAGTGCGACAACGGAAGCTGAAGCTGAACCCATTCTACACATCACACCTCCTTTACCCGGTTGTCGTATCTGTGATGGCGACCATCGCTCGCCAACGCTCGGCCCGCCTCCAGCCGTCGGCTCCGATCGAAGCCCTCCATCTGCGGCCGAATCAAAGACCGAACATCCGACTATACTGGTTACAGTTCTTTGACAGCGCTGCAGAATGCAACGCTCGAAGCTGCTCCACCAAGTGGGGGCGTCATAATTTCGACGGGGTTGCCTTGTGGAGAGAGGCATGCCGGGGTGTGGACACCCGTAATCGCTCACAAAACTATAAGTGCCGAACCTCAATTCGCGCTTGCTGCTTAATTAATTAAGTAGCCGATTGCTTCCGCTTCGCCTACGGGCGGATACCAATCGTCGCACAGTAGGCTGGTCGAAGCTGTTCCGTCTGGACGGCTAGACGAGATCAATCAGGCTGGTCGGTTTCGCGTCTTCGCCCGTTCTAAGCGACGCTGACGAGAAAAAGATGAACGTGGAAAAGCATGAATGCTCTCTGTCGTTGGTTTCTTCGGACGGGAGTTCGATTCTCCCCGCCTCCACCAATTTCCTTATTTTTCCCGCTGCCGTGTCAAACCTACGTGCATCAGGCCATCGTGTATCTCCCTCTTCGGTTGAGATCGACGTGGACAAGGGGCATCAATTTAACCCACAAAGGCGATTGTGAACCCGCAGCGCGATGACTTCAGGGATCCGCATAGTCGTATAGCTTCGCTTAGACCTTGTGGCGGCGCGAGTGATCTTTATAACGCCAGGTTCTTTTGTGAAGAGGCGTCTAATTGTGCACTCGCTCAGGAGCCAACGGCTCGACAGTTCGCTGACGGTGTAATGTCGCTCGATGCATGGAACGACACCTGGTTGATATCCGTCTTGAGAACGGATCTGTTCCGGCAATACTTTCTGTTGGACCTCCATGATCCTGCACTCCTTCGTAGAATTCCCGACCCTTTGGCTCTTACCCGCAAATGCCGGGGGCGGTCAACATCGTGCGAACTATAGATAGCGCAGCTCTAAATCTCAGTCAAAACTCCCGGTTCACCGTCCCCAGCTAGAAGGTTTGGAAACCAACTCTCGCAACCACGAACTACGCAGAAGATTAATCCGAGCTGGTCGATTTGACCGAGTTTCGGAACGACCCCATGATGGCACCGAGTTAAGGAGGTGCATGTGGGAAAGCGGTCGAATTGGCTCGGTATTGCTATTTCTTTGACGGCCCTCGATGCCGGCGTGACCACGTATTACGGCGGTCTGGTCTGGAAGGCATTCGCGGTACTCATCTGGAGCAAGTTGCTGTTGCTCCTATTGGCTGCCGTACCGATGGCTGGTACCCGAGGGCGTTCTGGTGCTGGTCATTCCATTCGAGCGTCTCTATGACTGTGTTGGTGTTTTGGGCTCGCATTTTGGCAGATTGAGCGTCCTGCGGATGACCGATGAAGAGTCGGTACGATTTCGACAGATAGCGGTCCTGGGGGTACGCCGAAACATTCGAGGCACAGCCCTCGAAGACAATAAGCGGTTCCTGCAAAGCATCAGCCCGTATGGCAGTTTCCACGCACTGCCCGAGTTGACCCCGAGTTCCTGCGCTCCCTATTCCGCTCCACCTTCCGGCGAGGCCGCGCTTGGTTACCGCGGCCTGCCATACGATCTGCTCGAGGACTTGTTACCCAACTCCGGAGCATGGAGGCAGACGATTCCTTTTCTCATGCCTCACGAGGACGTCGCCACCGGCCGACCCATCACTCCGTTGCACGGAGGCCATGTCGGGCTGTTGTGCACTGCCGGTCTCTTGAACGGGGTGTTCGGCGACGGCGGCGAACGACATATCGCCCGCTGGAGGTCGGTCAAACACGTCACGACCTTCGTCGAAGATGATGGCGACACGCAGATTGTTCATTACCGGGAACGGTGGACCAATGAACTGAGGCTGGTCTATGCCGACGGCAGGACCCTGAAACTGACGGAGACGCCAGCGAAACCAGAAGGAGAGGCCGATGCAGAACGCACATCTGAGGCTCGGGCTGCTTGAATATCAGCGGGCCACGGAGAAGATTTCGACCCGCATTCGCGTCCGGGTGGATCGTTATGTTGGAGAAGATAGCAAGGGGCATCTGTTGAGCGTCTTCGGCAACGATTCGGACATCGGAGCGATCACAGCGGCGGTGCATGAGAAGGCGACGTTCACGTTGACCTTTCCCAACGGGAGCAGCAAGGAGGTCACCCTTGGAGAGAATCCCTCTTGCTACAAGGGATCGATCAATCTCGCGGATCGGAAGCATCCTGTGCGCCACCTGGTTGCGGCCTCACAGGAGTTTCATGCCAACGGAGGTGTTGGTAGCACCATCTTGCTGCGCTACCAAAGGGAGGAGGCGTGGGCCATCCTCGTTAGCTTTCTCGGCCTGCCCGGCGAGCCAACCTGGGCGGATCATGTCCTCGGGGTCATGGAGAAGGAAGAACGCATCAAGAACCTCGATGGCATTGGCTGCCGACCCGTGCTCCTCTCAGCCACGACCGAGGAACTGCTTGATTGGATCGGGGACGGATTGCGCTCCCAAACACTGAACTTTCCTGAGAAGAACGGTCCGATTCCGTGGCCTCGTTTCTCCCTGGAACAGGCATTGCGGTCCATCCCGGCGTCCCACATGCTTGAATCGACCGAGAGCCTGATCGACTCGATTCCACGCTAAATAATTTGTCTCGACGCGGGCGCTCGGCCAGAGCGTCCCGTTTTTCGTCCGCAGGCCATTCCATCCCCCCAACAATCCAGATTCCACGAGGTATCTCTATGGAGACGACCTTCGACTATTTGCGCGCCCACGCCTCAGAATTGGGCGCACGCATCCTTGAAACCTATCCACCGCTCCAGAGCACTAAGGACCCGGTTGCGCCGGCAGTTGCGACATTGCTGCGCAAGGCCCTGCCTGCACAAGGCCTCGCCATCACCGGCACGGCGAAGTATCTGCGCCAGGCAAAGGCGGCCCGCATCGTCGCCGAGTGCGGGGCGGGGAAGACCTTCATGGCTTTGGGGACTATCCATGTCCTGACAGCCGGGCGACCAAGCACCACGCTCGTCATGTGCCCATCGCATATCACGCACAAATGGGCGCGCGAGGTACTGCTGACCATCCCGCGCGCCCGCGCCTTCCTGATCGAGGACATGCGCAACGGCGGCGATCCCAAGAAGCAGCATGGAATCTGCGAGGTGAAGCTAAGCAAGGGCAGGACCGTGTATGAGGGTAAGCACCTCACTCTTGCTGAAATGCGGCGCATGGGCCGCCGCGAATGGCGCAAGCGTTTCCCCGGACCGGTGTTCTTCATTACCGGCAAGGACAAAGGCAAACTGGGCTACTTTTGGGACCACGCTTATCTCAAGGCGAAGTCAGGTCCCAATCTCGGTTCGATCGTCAACCCGGACTCCGGTCTCGCGATCCTGGACTCTGAACGGCAGAAGCTGACACACCTCGACTTCGACGACAAGGTCAAGATGTCTGAGACCCTCGTCTCGCCGAAGCTGGGCACGACTCGGTTCTCTGCATTGTGGCAGGCCGATCGAACACGCATTCAGCGGATGGCGCCGATCGAGTACATCGGCCGTTACATGCGCGGGTGGTTCGATTTCGCGATCGCGGACGAACTCCATCAACTCGCGGGCGACACCGCTCAGGGCAACGGCCTCGGTGTCCTGGGGCGCGCCGCACAGCGGTTGATCGCGCTTACCGGGACCCTGATGGGCGGCTATGCGGATGACCTCTTCAACATCTTCTTTCGCATGGAACCCCGCGTGATGGTCGACGAAGGGTTTGCGTATGGAGGCCAGGGAAGGCGCGATTTCCAAGAGCAGTACGGCGTTCTCGAAACCGTCGAGAAGGTCAAAGAGGCTGACAACGCCTGTTCGAAGGCGACCAAGAAGACGATCCACGTACTGCGCAAGCCCGGAGCGTCGCCCTTGCTCTTCGGCAAGTTCCTGATGAATACAACGGCGTTCCTCTCGCTCGAGGACATCTCGGACAATCTCCCGCGATATGACGAGAGCGTCTTGTCCGTGGATATGGACGCCGGGCTTCAGGCCGCCTACGAGCAACTGGAAGAGGACATTCGCAACGCGATGCAGGCGCATCGCGGCAACAAGAGCCTGATGAGCATTCTGCTCAACACGCTTCTCCTGTATCCCGATCATCCCTATGACTTCAAGGAGATTTGGGCGCGGGCCTTCGATCCCACCACGAAGGAGTACGAGAAGTTTCTGGTCACGACGCCCGAGAACCTGGCACAGGACGTTCTCTATGCCAAAGAGCGCGAAGTGATCGCCGACGTCAAGGAGGAGTTGCGCCAGGGCCGCCGTTGCCAGATCTATGCCACGTTCACGGGAGAGAAAGACGTCACGCTGCGGCTCGAGACCGTTCTGCGACAGGCTGGCATTCGCGTAGCGGTCCTGCGCTCTTCGGTTCCGACCGACAAGCGTGAGGATTGGTACGACCGCCAACTGAAGGCCGGAATCGAGGTCGTAATCTGTCACCCCAAACTGGTGGAGACGGGGCTCGATTTGCTGGCTTTTCCAACACTTTACTTCTACGAGACTGGCTATTCGCTGCATACCTTGCGGCAAGCCAGTCGGCGCTCCTGGCGTATCGGACAGCGGCATCCAGTACGGGTGAAGTTCGTTACCTACGCGGGCACGATGCAGGAGACCTGTCTCCGTCTTATGGGCAAGAAGATGCTGGTCGCGCTCATGATGGAAGGCAAGTTCTCTGGCGAAGGGCTGCAATCGCTCGATGCCGACGAGGACCTGATGAGCGCCATGGCGCGCGAACTGGTCGAGAAGGCCGGGGTTGGTGAATCAGCCGACGCCATCTGGCGTGAACTGGACCACGAGCGGGAGAAGGTCCAACCTGCACCAGTGGCGGCCGCACAGCCGGACCTCCGGTCGGAACTCCAGGCAGAGACGGAGAGCGCATCGATCCCCACCCTCGATTTTGCGACGCCACCGCCGGTAGTCTTCGGGATTCACCTTGTCGATCCGGATCCGGCGGCGAAGAAGCGCAAGAAAAAGGTGCCCTGGCCCAACGCTGGTCAGGACGTGCAACTCAAACTGTTCGGATAACATGGTTGCCGGGAGAACAGCTCCAACGAGGTCACTTGTTTTGGCTTCGATCAACAGGCAAAGAAAGGGTCAGCCTCGCGGCTGGCCTTTTTCTTTGCGTGGAGATGTCCATGCCCAAAGGACCATTTCTTCCATCGGAGTTCGTCCCGACAAAGTTCTCAACAGCGGCGGATAAAGCTGAATTCGGAAATGCTTTCCTGCACTTCATCGAGTCGGAGTGGAAAGAGACTCTCTTCACAAAGACGTTCTACAACCGCCTGTCCAACACATTCGGGTATATTGCCCATTATGTGGAGAGCGTGATTAGCCGGTTGCTTGATCTTTTCGATACGCCTGAGGCTACGGCTCCAGACCGCGCGTGAACGCATGCTAATGGACGGTCTCGATGCCACAAGCGCTGCGTACGAAGTCGGCTACGAGAGCGGGAGCCAGTTCAGCAGTGAGTACAGCCGATTTCTCGGTTTGCCACCGATCCGAGATATCAAGGCGTTGAAGGGACAGCAGCACGGCTTTGGCGAGCCCCGTCTGAGAACTCCATAGCGCTCTAAAAGCAACAAAGCATCGTCCCGTTGCCAAGCCTACTAGCTGAAGCGCGTACAGTGGCCGAGGATCTTCAGGAATGCTGACCTAGGCTGCCACCCGAAAAAGATTTATAGCGCGATTAGCATTTCTAATGCTGATTCCTAAAATTATAAGTTTGCATTATGGTAAGGTCCAGACCGAGGATTGTATTCTATGCCTAACCGGGACCAGGACCACATCGTATTCTTCGACACCACCCTCCGCGACGGCGAGCAGTCCCCCGGCTGCACCATGCACCACGAGGAAAAACTCCGCCTCGCCCACCAGATCGCGGCCCTTGGCGTCGATGTCCTCGAGGCCGGATTCGCCATCGCCTCCGACGGCGACTTCGCGGCCATCCGAGCGGTCGCTCGCGAGGTCCGCGGCCCCCGCATCGCCTCGCTCTCCCGCTGTAAACGCGAAGACATCGAGGCCTCCGCCCGCGCCGTCGAGCCCGCCCCCTCCAACCGCATCCACCTCGTCCTCGCCTCTTCCGATCTCCATCTCGAGTGCAAACTCCGCATCACCCG
>Ga0193716_1000233_pt1 | contig 34503 bp, 29 predicted proteins | sample U2c1metaG_FD_145901 | JGI IMG/M metagenome (GOLD analysis project Ga0193716, IMG submission 145901) | Soil microbial communities from a riparian zone of the East river system, Colorado, United States - U2c1 | ecosystem: Environmental > Terrestrial > Soil > Riparian zone | place: USA: East River...
AGGCAGCTGCAGCGTTCCGTGCGCCACAACTGGATGTTCCGAGAACGGGGAACAGATAGCTGGATGACAGCAACGATTTTTCTACTGATGCAGCTTCCGGTACGTGTATGCTGACCCCACAATGAGACATCTGTTGGTTCTGGCTGCTGGGTTGACTTGTGCCTGTCTGTGGACAAATTGTGCGCAGGGCGCTGCTTCCATGGCAACGAAAAAATCTCCTGCAGGCTTCGCGAGAACCGTGTTGCTATGGCCAACGGGAGCGCCAGGGACATTAGGGAAGAACGATGGGGATGTGCCAAAGCTGTATGTATACCCAGCAACGGGAGCGGGGGTTCACTCCGCGGTGATCGTGTTGCCCGGCGGCGGGTATAGAACTCTGTCGTTGGAGAGGGAGGGTGGAGAGGCGGCACGCTGGTTGAGTGCTCGTGGAGTAACCGCGTTTGTACTGGAATACCGTCTGGGGCCACGATACGGCTTCCCTGCTCCGATGCTGGACGGGGCGCGGGCCGTACGGTATGTGCGAAGCCATGCAAAAGAACTGGGGGTGGCGTCTGACAAGATTGGGTTGTGGGGGTTCTCCGCCGGTGGACATCTGGCGGGGTATCTGGCGACCATCCATGACGCTGGGAACAAGGGAGCCGTTGATCCTATTGACCAAGTGAGCGACCGCCCGAACTTTGCGATTCTGTCGTATGCGCGGTTGAGCCTGGATCCGACGATTCCGCGTAAGACAAGTCTGGAGGCCTTGATTGGAGCGCATCCAACGGCTGCGGTCCTGGAGACGGTTTCGCTGGAACGACATGTGACGAAAGACACGCCGCCATGTTTTCTCTATGCGACTACTGAAGATGGAACGGTGAACTCGATGAACTCGACGAAGTTCTACGATGCGCTGAAACGAGCAGGAGTTCCGGCGGAGTTGCATATCTTCGAACGCGGGCGGCATGGGTCGGGAATGGCTCAGGGGCTACGTGGCTTGCCGGAGTTGGCGATCTATCCGACGCTGGTGGCGAACTGGATGCAACTGCATGGATGGATGAGTTCAAATTAAATCGTGAAAAAGTCGAGAACAGTGACGCGCAACAATGGGAATGTTAGTCAATCTTTTCAATACATTGCGGGGGTATTGGATAGCTCTTCAAAATGAATTTCGGTAACGGCACGTTACGATGACGAACAAAAGGCGTCTGGTTCAATTACTCTGATAATTGACCAAGGGCCTTTATTTTTCATTACACGGGATGTCTTGAGGTACTTCTTGAGGGCTTGGGTGCTCTACAACCCGCGACCGTGGGTTTGGAAGACGAGTTTAGTCACCGCCCCAATCTGTCTGGCGCTTGGAGAGCTTTGGCGACCGAACCATAGCTTTCATTTTCGCGCTGTCGCTGCGATCAGCCTGGGCTGTATGGGAACAGTGGTGGCGTTGTGGTCTTTGTTGCGGGAATACAATCGTAATGTTGGGCGCAAGGGAGCCGAAGAGGCGCACTCGAAGTTTCTGGCGGCTGTCGAGACCAGCCTGGATGCGTTTTCCATCCTCGATGCCGTTCGGGACGATTTAGGCAATATCATCGACTTCCGGTTTCAGTACGCCAACGCGAACGCTGAGAAGATTATCGGCAGATCGCGGTCGGAGTTGCTGGGGCACATGTTGTCCGATGTGACGTCGATTACGAAATCGAATGGGATATTCGCTCGATACTGCAAGGTCGTAGATACCGGCGAACCATTGAATGAAGAGTATCCGGTAACGCAAGCGAACATCAACGCCTCCTGGGTGCGGTATCAAGTCGTCAAGCTGGGCGATGGTCTGGCAATCACCTGCAGCAACATCAGCGAGGCGAAGGCCACGCAGGAGCGGTACGAGCATCTGGTGGAGTTTACCGATTCGGTCTTTCAGAATGCCCCCTTCAGCATTGTTGCGACCGATACGCACGGTTTGATTACGGCGATGAATGTGGCGGCAGAGAAGCTGACGGGCTACAGCCGCGAGGATCTGGTGGGGAAGGCTCCGCTAACCATGCTGCATGATGAGACGGAGCTGGCGACAAAGGTTGGCAGACGCAACTTCATGATCGAACGAGATGGGTTCGAGGTGTTGACGGCAGGGGTGGTGGCGGGCGAGATAGAGGAGCAGGAATGGACGCTCATCCGGCGGGATGGCACCCGGACGCCGATCAATCTGGCGATGCGTTCGGTGATGTCGGATGCCGGAGAGGTCAGTGGTTTCGTCAGCATTGCGTTCGACATCACCGAACGCAGACAGATGCTGGACTATGTGACGCATCTGGCCACGCACGATCAGTTGACGGGACTGCTTGGACGGGCACTGTTGCAGGACAAGACGATAGAAGCTGTGGAACAGGCGCGGTGCAATGGGACGAAGGTCGCTCTTTTCATCATCGATCTCGACCAGTTCAAACGGATCAACGACTCCTTGGGGCATTCATCCGGGGACCAGATCCTGATTGAGGCGGCCGGCAGGCTACGTCGATCGGTGCGGAGCACGGATGTGGTGGCGCGTGTGGGTGGCGATGAGTTTGTCGTAGTGATGACAGACATTACAAGCGTCGCAGATGTGGAGCAGTGCGCAGCAAATCTGGTATTGAAGCTGGCGCCCGAGATCTCCGTCGATGAGCACCTGGTGAATGTGACGGCGAGCGTGGGTGTGTGTATCTATCCGGACTTCGCGAGCGATGCGAAACACCTGCTGAAGCGCGCGGATGCGGCGATGTATGTCGCAAAGGAGAATGGCCGCAACCAGCACCAGGTCTTCAGCGAAGACATGCTGAAGGAGACTGCGGATCGTCTCTCGATGGAACACGCGTTGCGTCATGCGCTGGCAAATGGAGAGCTCAGCCTGCACTATCAACCACAGATTTCGTTGGCCAGTGGAGCCGTAACAGGTATGGAGGCGCTATTGCGCTGGAACCATCCGAAGCTGGGCAATATCTGTCCAACGCAATTCATTCCTCTGGCAGAAGAGACAGGCTTGATTGTGCCGATTGGCGAATGGGCCTTTATGACGGCGTGTTGCGAGGGCAAGGCGTTGCAGGACCAGTTGGGGATGGATTTGACGGTCTCCGTGAACCTGTCACCACGGCAGTTTCAACAGGGAAATCTGGTGCAGGTTATCGAGAGTTCACTCGCAAAGAGCGGCCTGCCTGCACGGAATCTGGAGATAGAGATCACGGAGAATATGCTGATGGTCAACTCCGGGGGGAATCTGGATAAGCTGCAAAAAATACGGAAACTGGGAGCGCGTATCTCGATCGACGACTTCGGCACCGGGTTCTGCAGCTTCTCATACCTGCTGCAATACCAGGTGGACCGGCTCAAGATCGATCAGGGTTTCGTAAGGCAGGCCGGGATAGACCCGAATGCAACAGCAGTGGTACGAACAATTATCGCGATGTCGCATGGGCTCAACATCAAGGTAGTGGCGGAGGGTGTTGAGACGGATGAGCAACTGCGCTTTCTGATGCGCAGAAAGTGCGATGAGGCGCAGGGCTATTTCTTTTCAGGTCCAGTGGCCGCGAAGGATTTCTGTGCTTCTGTACGAGCGTGCGGGAACAACAGCGTCACGCAAATCGCAAGCAGGCGCTGGATGGCTACCGAGCATCAACTTTCTTAAAAGACCAACACTACGAAGTAGCTCATCTGTTTGGCATAGCAAACAGCTAGAGATATTCCGCCGAAATATCCGCATCTGTGACGGATGGGAAGAAATTGCCCCTACCTTCCGATGAGGCTGGGGCATGCAAGTTGGACGGTTCGATGTCTTCCTAAACAGTCTGGCGGCGTCTAATGAAGTGATAGATGGCGAGCAGGATCAAAGCGCCAATAAGCGACATGATGAAGCCCGCAGATTGGCCGGGCTCATAGTGGCCCACTGCGCGACCAATGAAGGTTCCCAGGAAAGCCCCCGCGATACCGATGAGCATCGTGATGAAGATTCCGCCGGGATCTTTACCCGGCATAATCAGCTTGGCGAGGGCGCCGACGACGAGGCCGATAAGAGCAGTCCAAAGCAAACTAAACATAGAGTTCCTCCGTTGCTTTATTTTTCCGGGGCTACCGGAATACATCTCGACGACGCGGAAAGAATACCTCTTGGCGATATGGTGTAGTTACCTGAAATTCGGCTGGTTACCATTTGCCTCTGGTGAAACTATTTTTGGGGCAAGGGCACTTCCCGCCTTAGGAATAGGGTGCGGGTGACAATATTACACATCCAAGGGCTCTATGAGCGAAAAGCCGATTGACGCAGGGGTAAGGATGGGGCATGTCCACCTGAAGGTGGCAGACCTGGAGCGAGCGCTGGGATTCTACCGCGGTGTGCTGGGATTTGAGGTGACGCAGCGGCTTGGAGACTCGGCGGCGTTCCTGTCGGCGGGCGGGTATCACCACCATATTGGGCTGAATACGTGGGAGAGTGCGGGTGGAGTCGCTCCGGCGGCGGGGACCACGGGACTGTATCATCTGGCGATTGTGTATCCGACGCGGGCGAAGCTGGGAGATGCGCTGCGGCGGCTGATCGAAGGGGGCGTAACCCTTGATGGAGCTGCAGATCACGGGGTGAGTGAGGCGCTGTATCTGCGCGATCCTGATGGGAATGGGGTGGAGTTGTACTGGGATCGCCCGCAGGAGGACTGGCCGCGGGATGCCAAGGGTGGACTGGCGATGTATACGCGGACGTTGGATCTAAAGGGCTTGTTGAAGGCGGCGAGTTGACTGCGTCAGGGACGCCCAACTATCAGATTGTTCTTCCAGAGGGCTAGAACTACGTCCATCTGACTGCTATGAGGGATGTCTTCGCCGTCCGTGACCTCGGCCCATAAGGTGTTGATGGTGCGGTGGGTTCCAGCGTTGAGAAGGCTGACGGCGCGGGTGGCGTAGGCCTTGTTCTTGTGGGCTGGAGTGTACTGGCCGGCGGGGATTCCTTTGATGAGGCCAGCTTCGCAGAGGCTCAGGAAAGCCGCGCGGGGACCGCCTTTTCGCTGCAGGGACGGGTTGGTGGGGTAGAGCTTCCTGGTGGCCTCATCCCAACGGTCCGCGGGGGTGATGGCCTTGCCGTAGGTCTCTGCGCGGGCTGCAATCAGGGCGGCTTCGCCGTATTTATTTGCCATTAATTGATTTTAGCGGCTATTTTTGGCTGAAAAATTGTGGGAGCGGAAAACGTAGTTTTAATTGGGGTTTTTGAGATTTTTGGGTGGCTGCTGCTGGTTAAATTGTGGTCAGGTTGTGGTGAAACGGGTGGCAACCATGGTTGCGGCAGTTCCGAGGATGGAAGCCAGCCACTTTCCCAGCTTTTCGGGGTGGGACGGAAGCTGTCCAGGCGGTCTAGTAGGGCCGCATCCGGTTTAGGGGGAGACTCACCTGGAAGCAGGTCGAGCGGGGCTTCGATTCTACGGCGACGGAGCCGGAGTGTTTGCTGACGATGCGCTGTACGGTGTCAAGTCCGAGGCCGAGGGCGGTGCCGATGGGCTTGGTGGTGAAGAAGGGCTCGAAGATGCGGGATTGGATAGAGGGATCGATGCCTTGACCATCATCCCTGACCTCGACGACGGCGATCTGGCCGGTGAGCCGGGTGACTATTCTGAGGGTGCCGTGCTCGTGCATGGCGTCGAGGGCGTTCTCGATGAGGGCGGCCCAGACCTGGTTGAGTTCGCTGCCGTAGGCGCTGATGGGTGGAAGGGCAGGGTCGAACTCCAACCTGATCTCGACGTGCTCGGTTCGGGAGCGGAACATGGCGAGGGTGTTCTCGATGGACGCGGGCAGGTCGATATCCTGGATGGGCGCCTGGTCCATGTAGGAGTAGCCCCTGATGGCGCTGATGAGGTCGAAGATGCGCTCGCTGGAGTCGACGACGGTGGCAGCCATGCGTTCGATGCGGAGGGAGCTGGCGAAGGTGGCGACTGCAGCGGGGAGGACCTCGGGGCTGACCGTCTCTGTGAGCTGTTCCAGCAGGTTGAGCGGCAACCAGCTCTCAGCGAGTGCAGGCGCGATGGTCCAGGGGGCGGGAATGTTGTGCACTTCGAGCCAGCGCAGGAGTTGGGCTTCGTGGTCGCTTGCTTCGAGAGGGCTCTGGGGGATGAGCGAGACGCCAACGGAGGCGGCCAAGTGAGCGCGGGCAGCCTTGACCCAGGCATGGTATTGCCCCATCTCCTCATCGGATCGGAAGAGTCTGCCGAGACGGTATTTGGCCTCGTCGGAGTCGCGGAGTTCGGTCGCCAGACTGACGGCGGAGCGCTGGGCCGCGGAGGCGGGATTGTTGAGCTCGTGCGAGAGATTGGCGGCTAGCTTGCCGAGGGAGACGAGCTTTTCGGCCTGCTCGTCCATGCGGGTGAAGTCGCGGACGCGATCGAGGAGGAGGGCGACACAGCGCTGGCCCATGGAGGTGATGGCGAGGAGCATCGCGGCAAAGAGGTCCTGGTGAATGTCGAGCACCCAAACGGGCCCCACGCTGCATCCATCTGCTCCCCAGGTCTTCATGCGCGAGTAGGGGAGCTTGCCGGTGACCGGCGAGGTGCGTCCGATGAAGAGAGCGATGGGGCCGGACTTGCGGCGATGGACCTGAACCTCTCCGCGGAGGATGATGTTGAGATGGAAGGCGGGATCGCCTTCGTGGAAGATCATGGCTCCGTCGGAGCCGACTCGCTCCGTGCCGTGGGTGGCAAGCCACGCGTATTCGTCTTCGGTGAGTCCCTCGAGCGCGGCGATGGTGCGGAGAGCCGCGATGATTTCGGGCAGCGGCGTGGCCTCGGCCGGCGCGACAGCGAAGACCTGATCGTTCGAGGGGAGACGGGCGGTGAGGTCGAAGCTACTTTGTGTGGCGATCTCTCACCTCCTGCGTTTGCCTGAGCATAAACCCGATTAGACCAGAGAATGATGTTTTCTGTTGCTAATTGTAGTGCAGCGGCGACTTACGAGATCCTTTTCTTCGAGAGAAGGACTGAAAGGGAAGGTCTTGAAAACAAGGGAGATTTTTCGCTTTAATAATTTGATTGACAATCGTATACCTAAAATATTATTGTGGTGATGGGCACTCCTGCCTTGGAGATATACATCATGCGTAAAGTAATTTTGGCTACCCTCGCCCTGTCCCCTATGCTGCTTCACGCCCAGGCAAATACGCCTGCACAATCTCCGGCATCGAGCCCGACGCCTGGCCTGCAATCCAAGCTCCTTAAGCCGGAGGAGCTCGCTGCCGCCAATACTCGCACTGCAGTCCCTTCTACGACCCCTCGACGCATCTCAACTGGCGTCACCCCTCCAAAGTTGATTCAAACCGTGGAGATTATCTCTGACAACACATGGCCCTGGGCTGTAACGGGAAGGGACAGAAAGGTCATTGTCACCATGCTGGTGGATGAGAATGGTAAGCCATCCGATCTGAAGATCGTCCAGTCAGCGGGCCCGGATATGGATAAGAACGTTCTGAAAGCGGTTAGTCAGTATCGCTTCAGGCCCGGCACCCTGGACCATGCACCCGTGGCAGCGCCGATCAACCTAGAGATTTTCATGCGCAGTCCTATCCTGTAGACACGATCTTCGTCGTGACGACTATAACTCCTGCAGGAGAAAGGCGAACTCTTTCGAGTTCGCCTTTACTTTTTGCATGAGAGAGGTCTCTGCCTATTTCTTTATCGGGTGGGCGAGTGACTTCAATTCGTTGGGGTCCTGCCACATGCGGATGCCGCCTTCGATAGCGTTGCTGTTGGCTCCGAGGATGACGTGAGGAGGAAGGGCCTTCATCAGCTTGGCGTTACCGCCGCCGAGCAGGACGTACTCGCAGACGAGGGCAGCCTGAAGGCGGGCGATGATGTCGAGGACCGATTTGCGCCAGCGCTTTTTGCCGCGCAGCTCCAGACCGGCGAGGCCGATGTACTCCTCGTAAGTACGACCCTTCTTGTAGGGCAGATGCGCGAGTTCGAGGGGGACGACTACGCCGTCGAAGATCATCGCGGAACCGAGGCCGGTGCCGGTGCCGAGGAAGAGCATGCGCCCCCCCATGTAGCCACCGAGCGCCTGCATGGCGGCGTCGTTGATGAAGCGAAGGGGCTTGCCGAAGGCCTTCTGGTAGGGAAAGTCGATCCATCCGCCGGCGAGGTTGTGCGGCTCGGCGAGCGGACGGTCGTGGGTGACTGGGCCGGGGTAACCGATGGAGATGCTGTCGTACTTCCAGCTCTTGGTGGCGGCGAGGACCTGCTGCGCCATCTCGTTCGCGGTCATGGTGGGACCGGAGGAGATCTTGATGGGGACACGCTGATCGGTAGAGGCGACCTTGACGTTGGTGCCGCCTATGTCGACGATGAGAACCTTCATGGTGAACAGGATACAGGGTTGCGTGTGGGTCCGACCTATTGCTCGCTCATGTTCTGCTGGGCGCGACGGAAGGCGGCGTCGCGGACGTGGACGGTGCCCTGGAAGGGGCGGTCGATGTCGGCGATAGCGACGAGGACGAGCGAGATGAGCAGAGAGAAGCAGAAGACCTGGATGCCATGCAGGAGGCCGCTGGCGGCACCGAACATACAACTTGAGATGACGGTGACGGCTCCGCCGAACATAAGGACGCACCAGAGGACCGTGGGAAGGCGAGAGGTGCTCTGGAGCTGGCGGATGCGGCGGTGTTCGGCCACGGCGCTTAGCTCGTAGAGGGCGTGGTCCTCTGCGGTGAGCTGCTCCGGTGAGGCAGCCTTTACCGACATGAGGGTGTGCCAGAGCTGCTGATTGATTTTGCTGCTTTCGAGGGAATCGTTGTCGTTGCGGGCCATGGCGGGCCAATCGTTGTTGACGACGACGTCGGCGTAGGAGCGGGCGAGCCGTTTGATCTCTGCCTGCTGTTGGGCGGGAAGGCCTTCGGCGAGACGGTAGAGGTTGACGACGGCATTTGCTTCGGCGTCGGCGTTGAGCTCGGCCAGACCGAAGTCCGTCCAGACGGTGTAGAGCATGAATCCGAGGATGACGGCGTAGGTGGTGCCGAGGATGCCGAGTTGCCAGCCGATGATGTCGTTGTGCTCGCGGCGTTTGTCGCAGGGCCAAAGGCGCTCGAGGGTCGCGCGGAAGAGGAGAGCGCCGCCTACGATGAGGAGGACAAAGAGGATGTCTTGCGCGGTGTCCAGCATGCGGATGATCTTACCGCCATGTTGGGGAACCTTCCGTGGGATTGTTGTTCTACTTCAAGTTAGTGTTGCGCGGACGGCGGGGTGGTGGCAGGGCCTACACCGCCTGAGGTGGGGCGGAGGACGAGAAAGGCAACGATGGCGGCGACGATCAGGGCAAGGATGATGAAGAACAGAAGGGAGCTTGAGTGGGCCCCGTACTTGCCTTGGGTGGGTTTAAGCGGGCACATAATGGGTGTTTGATGCGCGATCTGGTTTGGCTGTGGCTTCTCTGGCGCCGCATTGACGCCGCTTATAACCAACAATTTTTCTGGGGTGGCCGACGAGAGAACCGGTTGTTGTCCTTGCGCATCTTACGTAGGCAAAGGAGGGACGATCATGCCTGAGAAAGAGACAGTAGCGGCTGCGAAGAAAGACCTGCAAGAGGGTAAGTCGCCTTCGAAGGCTGCAGGAGAGTTTGTGCGCGAGGAGATCGATCACGTCCGCGAGGGGAAGCACGGAGCCCGGTCGGCAAAGCAAGCGATTGCGATTGGGTTGAGCAAGGCGCGGAGGGCCGGCATTCCGCTGAAGGCTCCCAGGGAAGGCGCGACCAGCGCGGAGACGCGACGGAAGGCTGCGCAGGATACGAGGCGAGGCAAGGAGGATCCGGTGACCAGCGAGGAGGGCTCGACGAAGCGGGGCACGGCTCGGCTGAAGGCGATGAAACGCGAGCCGAAGAGTGCGGCTTCGCATATGGCGCTGTCGCGGCAGGCGAAGAGTGCGGCGCGGAAGCGTGGGCAGACGGTGCATCGTAAGTCGGCTTGAAATTTATGCGACTTTTGACGGTGACGCTTCGAACCGGCTTCACCGCAGCATTCACCATTCAACGCGGACATCGAAGAGCGTTATCAGCAGCGCAGCCTGATCTGGGCTGATGATGAGGCCAGCCATGGTGATTGGTGTTCCACGAAGGCCGTCCAGCCGGCAGCCGCGGATGTCGGCACCGGTCAGCTTTGCCTGTGAGAGGTCGGCCCGACTGAGGTCGCAGTCGCGGAAGATGGTGCCCGATAGGTCGGCACCGTAGAAGTCCGCATCGGTTAGATTGCACCTCTCGAAGATGCACTGCTGCAGCCGTGACATTCGTAGCAGCGCGAAGTCCAGCTTGCACTCTTTGAAGAGGACGCTCTTGAGTTGAGCCTCAGTGCACGTTGCGCCGGTGAGTCGCGTTGAGGTGATCTCAACGCGTTCCAAGGAGCTGCCCGTTAAGACGAGGTTGGCCAGGTCTGAGTTTTCGATGCGGGCGTCGTACATGTGTAGGCCGTGCGCCCTTGGATCGGCGAGCGTCACGGAGTTCAGTACGCAGCGGTCGACTCGGATTGATTGTCCGCGTGGACTGAGGAGCGGAGGCAATGTGGTGTCCGTAGCAGTCGCATCACTTATTAACCCCGATGGAAGCTGTTCTGCGAAGGCTTCGGTGAGGAGGTCTAAGTCTATGTCCGGGGCGATGCGGCCCTTGGTCTTCGTCGCCATGGTTCCAGACTAAATGGCGGGAATCTGCTTGTCGTTGCTTCGTCTTCCGATGTCACCTGGGAGCGCGTCATCTGCACGAGCTAGATGAACATAGCTGTAACGGTCACAAACTATACTGCGGTTATGAAGCGTATTGCGGTTTTAGTTTTGTTGCTGGTTGCGAGGTCCGTACCAGCGTGGGCGTGGGGGCCACAGGGACACAGGCTGGTAGCTGAGGTAGCGTCGGATCATTTGACGCCTGAGGCGAGGGCCGCCGTACAGCGGTTGCTGGGAGCTGAGAGTCTGGCGGATGTGGCTTCGTGGGCAGACCACTATCTGGATGGGGTGTATCAGACGTTTCGGTGGCACTTCGTGAATATCCCGCCCGATGCGGTGGCCTACGACCGTGACCGTGACTGTCCGGTGCAGCCCGGGCTAAAGGCGGGAGAGCCGCGCGATCGATGGCGCGATTGCGCGGTGGACCGAATCGAGTACAACCGCGAACGACTCGCAGATACATCGCTCGATAACGCCGACCGGGCGCAGGCACTGAAGTTTCTGGTGCACTTCGTCGGCGATCTGCACCAGCCGTTCCATGGGCTGGGGGTGGAGCGTGGAGGCAACGGGATTCCGGTAGAGGTGTTCGGTTCGACGAGGTGTGGCAGCTATCCGTGCAACCTGCATGCGGTGTGGGATGAGAGCCTGATCCAGCATCGCGGGCTAGACGATACGGCTTACCTGAAGGTGCTGGAAGAGGAGATCGCGGCGAAGAAGATGGCTGCCGGGGCGGGTTCAGCAGCGGACTGGGCGCTGGAGTCTCGCGATCTGGGCAAGCCAGCTTTGGTGTCGCCGGGAGCTAAGATCGATGAGGCTTATTACCAGCGGAATATCGCGACGGTAGATACGCGGCTCGAACAGGGAGGACTGCGATTAGCTGAGCTGATCAATGGGGCGTTTGCGAAGGCTCCGGCGGGACGCTGATCGTCGGCGGCTCACGAATTCTCGCTTGCTTGAAGGAAAGCAGTTCGCGCGAAGGTCTCTGTGAGGAGTTCGATGTCTATTTGCGGGGCGATGCGGCCTGGTCTGCGTCGCATTGTTCCAGACTATCGTGCGGCGGACTTACGAGGACGGCCTCCGAGAGTGCCGTTGGCTCGGGCGGCGGAGGTTTTGGCTGTGGTTCGGGATTTACCGCCCTGGGCGCCGAGGCGGGCGGCCATCCACTTGCGCGAGCCAAGGAAGCCTTCGAGGAGAGCGGGGAGGTAGAGGTCGGCGTCGAGCTTGGGAAAGTGAATGCCGTAGCCGGAGGGGGAGATTTCGATGAGTTCAAGCTGGGAGGGTTTAGCGTGCTCCAGGCCTTGCGCGTTCTTGGGGGAGAACATGATTTCTAGGTTGGTGTCGAGGCTGAGGATGACGCGGTCGGCCTTGCGGTCGTAGCGTGCGGCTGTGGCTACGGGAGTGGAGGCTTTGCGGGTGGCGGCGCGGCGGTTTGCTCTTTCGATGATGTTAGGGGTTGCCATGTATCTCCTTCCAGTCGGCGCATAGCTCCGCAACGTGATCGGTCAGTGCTGCGGCGATGCGGATGATCTCGCGGGTTGAGAAGCCGTAGTTCTCCCGCAGGATGACCGGGCCTTCCGGGCAGTTCAGATAGAAGAGCGCTTCATGCTCGGTGCCGATGACGTGAACGTGTGCTGGCCGGTGGTCGTTCGGGTAGATGACTACTCGAAGGTTGCCAATTCTCAGGACGGTCGGCAGGAGGAGAATAGCATATCCCTAAGCGGTTGGGTTAATGCCGAAACCCACCTTAGAAAAGCCTCACAATTCCCACCCTTCGCAAAATGCGCGAAGGATGGGGCACCCGATCATTTGTAATTGCATGGAATAAAGAAAGCTAGGGTGGGCCACCCGCCCTGAGGGTGGGCCACGCGCCAGCTAAGTCCGTTTAGATCTGAGCCACCAGCCCGGTTACCTCATCAAGAATTGGCTTCGAGACGCTTGCAATGGCCGCCAACTCGTCCGCCAGAGGCTCTCCATATATTTCTAAGAATAATTCTTGGAATTTCTTATCTTGTCGCAACTTTCTGAAAATAGGCCAACTCCTATAGTGGTTTGGCTCTATGCCATTAATTTTAGCCAAGTCCCGGACAGCTCCCTCTATCAAGACGGATTGATCTTTCAACACCGCTAGGGCTAGCTTGCAGGCTAGATCGCACGCAGACCAGTCTTCTGCATCCAAAACTTCTTTCATGCGAGCTTCGTCATTTAGCCACTTATGACACTGGGCAAGGTTCAGGGTCAACATTTTCCTCGCTCCCTCGTTGCCGTATTCCGCCACCAAGCTACAACCGAAGTCACAAATGTCCCTAGCAAGGGCGAATTTACCTTCATTGACATAGTCCAAAATGACTGCGTTCAAAGTTGCAAGTACTAATAGCCCATCTTTAGGCCTGAACTGCAACCATACGATGATTCCCAGCCTTAGTCCCACTTCGACCGTAGCTTCATACGCGCCCTTGTTGTAGGTGAGATTGATATTCAGCCGAGTTCCAACAGTCATATCTGCGGGCAAGTCAGCTCCCACAGATTTACACACTTCCAAATATTGGTGGGACGTTTGCGCGTCTGCATGAATTACTACATTCCGACGCTCCGTGGCTTCAATAAAAGCTGGCCACTTGCCCAAACGCCCTGTGAAAGGGACTTTACTCTTACCCATCCTCTTCTCAAACCAGACGATCTGATCCGGATGGCTTCCTCTAAGTAGCTGATCGATCTCCTTATCCATCAAATGAATTCGAGCATCATCCATCGAAGCGAAATTTTGTAATTGTGCGAATGTCAGAACGCGATCCGATGCATTTAAAATCTCAGGTCTTTGGATGAGCACTGCTCGAACCAAAGCGCCAATGAATGTGTCAAATTGACTTATGAGTGTCACCAGAAAGCTCTCACTCACGATGCGAAGAGCGTGTTCACGGCGTTCAACTCTATTCCGAAGCCGTTCTAGCTTCCACGTCTTATTGTCAGGGATTTCTGCGATAAATGTTTTTGTTCCTGGTCCTATGGGATCGGGGTCAGTAATGTAAGGGGCTAAGTATTCGAGGAGTTTTTTCCTTGCCCCACGCGCTCCCGATTCAAGCACCGCCAAACTAGGTGGCATTCCATCGATCAGACTATCCGTTGAGAGCACAAACCTGTTAATCGCTAAATGGAAAGCACATTTATCAGTACTAGCTTCATTTTGTTCTTCCGCAACTTTCAAATGGCTTAAGGACAATCGACCTTCGATCTGTGGCATTACGCTTGATAACACGAGCATGGCTCTCCACGCAATGCGCTCACAGCAAATCGAACGAGAAAAGGGTGGACTCTTTCGAGTCCACCCTTTTGTTTTTTTTGCGCGAAGCGCTTTTCGCCGTACGCGTAGTACCTACTCGGCGGCTAGTTCTTCCTGTTCGCCTTCCATGCGCATCTGCTCCAGTTCGCGCTCTTCGGCTTCGATGGCTGCTGTCACTTCCTGCTGGACCTGGGCTGCCGCTTCCTCCAGCTCTGGGGAGAGCTGGACGTTGCGGTAGTACTCCATGCCGGTGCCGGCGGGGATGAGGCGGCCTACGATGACGTTTTCCTTGAGGCCGCGCAGCGTGTCGATGGAGCCGTTGATGCTGGCTTCCGTCAGTACGCGGGTGGTCTCCTGGAAGCTGGCGGCCGAGATGAAGCTATCTGTAGATAGAGAGGCTTTAGTGATGCCGAGAAGCAACGAGCGTCCGATAGCTGGACGTCCGCCGGTCATCAGGACGCGCTGGTTCTCCGCGTTGAAGCGGAAGCGGTCCGTCTGCTGGTCGACGAGGAAGGTGGTGTCGCCCACATCTTCGATCTTCACCCAGCGAAGCATCTGACGAACGATGGTTTCGATGTGCTTGTCGGAGATGGTGACGCCCTGGAGCCGGTAGACTTCCTGGATCTCGTTGACGAGGTACTGCTGCAGTGCGCGCTCGCCGAGAACTTCCAGAATGTCGTGCGGGTTGCGAGGACCGTCGATGAGCGGGTCACCGGCACGGAGGCGTTCGCCTTCCTGCACGTTGACGTAGACACCGCGGGGAACGCTGTACTCCTCTTCCTGTCCGTTGTCTGCCGTGACGTAGACCTTGCGCTGACCCTTGGCTACTTCGCCGAAGCGAACGACACCATCGATCTTGCTGATGATTGCCGGGTCGCGGGGCTTGCGGGCCTCGAAGAGCTCGACGACGCGCGGGAGACCGCCGGTGATGTCCTTGGTACGCGTGGTTTCGCGCGGGATCTTGGCAAGGATGTCGCCGGGGAAGAGCTCGTCGCCATCGACCACCATGAGGTGAGCGCGGCTGGGCATGAGGTAACGCTTGTTACCCTGGGCGGACTTGATGATGATCGTCGGCTGACGCTTCTCGTCGGAGGAGTCGGCGACCACGAGGCGGGAGAGCCCGGTGACTTCGTCGATCTCTTCGTTGAGGGTGACGCCTTCCTGGAGGTCCTTGAACTGGACGGTTCCGGCGATCTCGGTGAGGAGCGAGAAGGTGTAGGGATCCCACTCGCCGAGCTTGTCGCCGAGGTTGACGGTAGCGCCCTCTTCGACCTTGAGCTTGGCGCCGTAGACGACGGCGTAACGCTCTTTTTCGCGACCCTTCTCATCGATGATCGCGATAGAGCCGTTGCGGTTCATCGCTACCAGGTCGCCGGTCTTGGAGCGGACGGTGACGAGGTTGATGAAGCGAACGACGCCGGCGTTCTTGGCCTCGATGTGCGAGGCGTCGGAGACGCGCGATGCGGTACCGCCGATGTGGAAGGTACGCATGGTGAGCTGGGTGCCGGGCTCGCCGATGGACTGCGCCGCGATGACACCGACGGCTTCGCCCATCTCGACCATCTTGCCGGAGCCGAGGTTACGGCCGTAGCAGAGGATGCAGACGCCGCGCTTGGACTCGCAGGTGAGCACGGAGCGGATCTTCACCCGCTCGATACCGGCAGCCTGGATTGCGCTGGCGAGGTCTTCGTCGATCTCCTGGTTCACTTCGACGATGGTCTTGCCCTCGTAGTCCTTGAGCTTCTCGAGCGAGACGCGGCCGATGATGCGGTCGCGCAGCGGCTCGATGATCTCGCCGGCCTCGATGATTGGCATCACGTAGATGCCTTCGACGGTGCCGCAGTCGTTGTGCGAGATGATGACATCCTGCGCAACGTCGACCAGACGGCGAGTGAGATAACCCGAGTCGGCGGTCTTGAGTGCGGTATCGGCGAGGCCCTTACGTGCGCCGTGCGTCGAGATGAAGTACTGGAGAACGGTGAGGCCTTCGCGGAAGTTCGCCGTGATGGGGGTTTCGATGATCTCGCCGGAGGGCTTGGCCATCAAACCACGCATACCGGAGAGCTGACGGATCTGCTGTTTGGATCCACGAGCACCGGAGTCGGCCATGATGTAGATCGGGTTCATGGTCCCTTCCTTGTCGGCGCGCTTCATGTTGTTGAACATCTCGTCGGCGACGCGCTCGGTGACTCCGGACCACATCTGGATGACCTTGTTGCTGCGCTCACCGTTGGTGATGGCACCGTCGAGATACTGCTGCTGCATGGCAAGGACCGTCTTCTCGGCATCGCCGACAAGGGTGTACTTGGAGTCGGGGATGACCATGTCGTCGAGACCGACCGAGAGGCCGGACTTGGTGGCATAGGTGAAGCCGAGGTCCTTGATGCGGTCGAGGGTCTTGACGGTTACTTCGAGGCCAAGGTTCAGGTAGCAGTAGTTGACGAGCTGGCCGATTCCCTTCTTCTTGAGCAGGCCATTGACGTAGGGCATGCCCTCGGGGAGCGCATCGTTGAGGATGGCGCGGCCGACGGTGGTCGAGATGAACTGCTTGTTGAACTCGACCGGCTCGGTGTGGGTGAGGTCCTGATCGTCGTACGCCGTGGTCATGTCGAGGACAGGACCGGTGTAGCGCAGACGAATCGGGGTGAGGGTCTCGACCTGCTTCGCTTCGAGGGCCATGAAGACCTCCTCGATGTTGGCGAAGACGCGGCCCTCTCCCTTGGCGTTAACCTTCGCCTTGGTGAGGTAGTAGAGGCCGAGGACGAGGTCCTGCGTCGGCACCGTGATGGGCTGACCGCTGGCGGGCGAGAGGATGTTGTGCGAAGCAAGCATAAGGACGCTGGCTTCGATCTGAGCCTCAGGCGAGAGCGGGATGTGAACGGCCATCTGGTCGCCGTCGAAGTCCGCGTTGAAGGCGGTGCAGACGAGCGGATGGATCTTGATCGCCTTACCTTCGACGAGCACGGGCTCGAAGGCCTGGATGCCGAGACGGTGAAGCGTCGGAGCGCGGTTCAGAAGGACCGGATGATCCTTGATGACCTCTTCGAGGATGTCCCAGACGATTGGCTCCTGCATCTCGACCATCTCTTTGGCCTGCTTGATGGTGGTGCAGTGGCCGGTCTGCTCGAGGCGGTGATAGATGAAGGGCTTGAAGAGCTCGAGCGCCATCTTCTTGGGAAGACCGCACTGGTGCAGCTTCAGCTCTGGGCCGACGACGATGACCGAACGGCCGGAGTAGTCGACGCGCTTGCCGAGGAGGTTCTGACGGAAGCGGCCCTGCTTGCCCTTGAGGGTGTCGGAGAGCGACTTCAGCGGACGGTTGTTCGCGCCACGGAGGACGCGGCCACGGCGGCCGTTGTCGAACAGAGCGTCGACGGCCTCCTGCAACATGCGCTTCTCGTTGCGGACGATGACCTCAGGCGCGTGCAGGTCCATCAGCTTCTTGAGGCGGTTGTTGCGGTTGATCACGCGGCGATAGAGGTCGTTGAGATCCGACGTGGCGAAGCGGCCGCCGTCCAGCGGAACGAGGGGGCGCAGCTCGGGCGGGATCACGGGGATCACGTCGAGGATCATCCACTGCGGCAGGTTGTCGGACTTGCGGAAGGCCTCGACGATCTTGAGCCGCTTGGAGTACTTGAGCTTCTTCTGCAGCGAGGTCTCGGTCTTCATGCGCTCGCGGAGTTCGATGGCGAGCTCGGTGACTTCGACGCGCTTGAGCAACTCCTTGATGGCCTCGGCGCCCATCATGGCCTTGAAGCCGGAGGGGCGGTACTGGGTGTCGAGCTCGCGGAAGCGGTTCTCGTCCTTGATGACCTCGCGCTCCTTGACCGGCGCATCGCCTGGATCGACGACGACGTAGGACTCGAAGTAGAGGACGGCCTCGAGCTCACGCAGGCTGATGTCGAGCAGGTGGCCGATGCGGCTGGGCAGGCCCTTGAAGAACCAGACGTGCGAGCAAGGGCTGGCGAGCTCGATGTGGCCGAGACGCTCACGGCGGACCTTCGAGAGGGTGACTTCGACGCCGCACTTGTCGCAGATGACGCCGCGGTGCTTCATGCGCTTGTACTTGCCGCAGAGGCACTCCCAGTCCGTGATGGGGCCGAAGATGCGGGCGCAGAAGAGGCCGTCGCGCTCGGGCTTGAAGGTGCGGTAGTTGATGGTCTCGGGCTTGGTGACCTCACCATGCGACCAGCTGCGGATCTTCTCCGGGCTGGCCAGCTGAATCTTGATGGCGTCGAAATCGGCGATGGGACCGGTTAGTTCGAAGGGGCTGGAGCGGAACATATTTGGCGTCTCCGGTTGCAGCATGTGGCTGCGGTTACTAAATCTGTCTGCGATGACTTGGGGCGCATCGCGTTGCCGGTGGTTCTAAAGCTGCTGCTCGTCTTTCGATTGTCTTGCCACTCTGAGGAGTGACGGCCTGAGGAGACGGCAGCCTCCTCAGGCCTTGGTGCGTTAGTCGGCTGCTGCGATGGCAGGCAGCGGCTGTTTCTTCTGATCGGCCTGCTTGACGAGTTCCACGTCGAGGCAGAGCGACTGCAGTTCGCGGATGAGTACGTTGAACGACTCGGGAACACCCGGCTCGATGGCTGCTTCGCCCTTGACGATGGCCTCGTAGATCTTGGTACGGCCGAAGACGTCGTCGGACTTGGCGGTGAGCAGCTCCTGCAGGATGTAGGCAGCGCCGTATGCTTCAAGGGCCCAGACCTCCATCTCACCGAAGCGCTGGCCACCGAACTGCGCCTTACCGCCCAGCGGCTGCTGGGTGATGAGCGAGTACGGCCCGATCGAGCGAGCGTGGATCTTGTCGTCGACAAGGTGCGAGAGCTTGAGCATATAGATGTAGCCAACCGTAGCGGGCTGCTCGAACTCCTCACCGGTCATGCCGTCGTGCAACAGCGACTTGCCCGAGCTGGGGAGACCAGCGGCCTTGAGGAGCGCCTTGATCTCGGTCTCGCGTGCACCGTCGAAGACCGCTGTGCCGAACCAGATACCACGCTTCATACCGGCGGCGACGCGCATCGTCTGCTCATCGTCGAGGTCAAGCAACTGGCTGAGAGCCGCGGTGTTGGCGAAGCGCGCCTTGAAGAGCTCACGAACCTCGCTGGCCTCCGTGTGGGTAGCGGCGATCTCGGCGATCTGCTTGCCGAGCTCATGTGCTGCCCATCCGAGGTGCGTCTCGAGGATCTGACCGACGTTCATACGAGAGGGCACGCCGAGCGGATTGAGGACGATCTCGACTGGCGTTCCGTCGGGGAGGTAAGGCATGTCCTCTTCCGGAAGGATGCGAGCGATGACGCCCTTGTTACCGTGACGACCGGCCATCTTGTCGCCGACAGACAGCTTGCGCTTCATGGCGATGTAGACCTTGACCATCTTGATGACGCCAGGCGAGAGCTCATCGCCCTTCTGCATCTTGCCGATCTTCTCGTTGGTGATCTTGCGGAGAACATCGATCTGGCGTGAGGTCATCTCCTCGATCTCATCGATCTGCTCGTTGACGCGGGGGTCCTTGTCGGCGTAGCGGATGCGCTTGAGGTTACGAGTACTGATGAGCTCGATGGTGTCGCGGTCGAGGATGTCGCCCTTGTTGAGCAGCTTCTTGTTCGTGCGCTCGTCGTGAAGGTCGACCTGAACCTCTTTGGCTCCGAGGATGGCCTCGAGACGCTTGAGGCGCTCGTCGGTGAGAATACGAATCTCATCGGCGAGATTGCGCTCGAGCTTCTCGATCTGCTCCTGTTCGATCTGCTTGGCGCGCTCGTCCTTCTCCTGGCCCTTGCGGGAGAAGATGCGGACGTCGACGACCGTGCCCTCGATGCCCGGGGGGCACGTGAGCGAAGCGTCGCGAACGTCGCCGGCCTTCTCGCCGAAGATGGCGCGCAGCAGCTTCTCTTCCGGCGTCAACTGGGTCTCGCCCTTCGGCGTTACCTTGCCGACGAGGATGTCGTTGTGGCCGATCTTGGCTCCGATGCGGATGATGCCCGACTCGTCGAGGTCACGCAGGGCGTGCTCGCTGACGTTGGGGATATCGCGCGTGATCTCTTCCGGCCCGAGCTTCGTGTCGCGCGCCTCGATCTCGAACTCCTCGATGTGAATCGAGGTGTAGTAGTCCTCGCGGACCAGCTTTTCGGAGATCAGGATCGCGTCCTCGAAGTTGTAACCGCGCCATGGCATGAAGGCGACCAGGACGTTACGGCCAAGGCCAAGTTCACCCTGCTCCGTGCAAGGACCGTCGGCGATGACGGCACCCTTCAGAACGCGGTCACCCTTGCGAACGATCGGCTTCTGATTGATGCAGGTGTTCTGGTTGGAGCGCTTGAACTTCGTGAGCTGGTAGATGTCCGATCCGACCTCACGCGAGAGCTGCGTGGGGTGGTGCTCACCTTCGACGCGGATGATGATGCGCTCGGAGTCGACCGAGTCTACGATTCCGTTACGCTTGGCCAGGATGACGGCGCCGGAGTCGCGGGCGGTGACGCCCTCCATGCCGGTACCGACGAACGGAGCCTCGGCAACAAGCAGAGGAACGGACTGCCGCTGCATGTTGGCGCCCATCAATGCGCGATTCGCGTCGTCGTGCTCGAGGAACGGCACGAGCGAAGCGGCAACCGAGACGAGCTGCTTCGGCGAGACGTCGACGTAGTCCACCTCGGACTTGTTGACGAGAACGAAGTTGCCTTGACGGCGAGCGTCGACGACATCCTGCACGATGTTCAGCTTCTCATCGAGCTCGATGTTCGCCTGCGCGATGGTGTGACGATCCTCTTCCCAGGCCGAGAGATAGAAGCTGAAGGGAGCAAGATCCATGGTGCGCTTCTTGTCCTTCTTCAAGTGCTCGTTCTGCTTGCGGGCTTCGCTGATCTCGAGATGATCGCCCTGGCGCAGACCGGACTCACCGGCGTTCACTACGGAGACGTAGTCGAGCGCACGGCCGTCCTTGACGCGACGGTAGGGCGACTCGATGAAGCCGTACTCGTTGATGCGCGCAAAGCAGGAGAGCGACGAGATGAGGCCGATGTTCGGGCCTTCCGGCGTCTCAATCGGGCAGATGCGGCCGTAGTGAGTGGGGTGCACGTCGCGAACTTCGAAGCCAGCGCGCTCACGCGACAGACCACCGGGCCCAAGGGCGGAGAGGCGACGCTTGTGCGTGATCTCCGAGAGGGGGTTGGTCTGGTCCATGAACTGCGAGAGCTGCGAGGAGCCGAAGAACTCACGAATCGCGGCCATGACTGGCTTCGCGTTGATGAGGTCGTGCGGCATCGCCGTCGACATCTCCTGATAGACGGACATCTTCTCCTTGATGGCGCGCTCCATACGGACGAGGCCGATGCGGAACTGGTTCTCCATCAGCTCGCCGACGGCGCGGACGCGGCGGTTGCCAAGGTGATCGATGTCATCGACGTTGCCGATGTTCTTGCGCAGCTTGAGGAGATAGCGGATGGTGCCGTAGAAGTCCTCGGGGGTCAACGTGCGCTTGTCGAGGCCCGAAGGATCCTGGTTCTCGTAGAGCTTGATGTTGAACTTGAGGCGGCCTACGCGCGAGAAGTCATACTTGCGCGGATCGAAGAACATGCCCTCGAAGAGGGCGGTCGCGGTGTCGAGCGTCGGCGGGTCGCCCGGACGCAGCTTGCGGTAGATCTCGATGAGAGCTTCCTCGGGCTTGCGGACGGAGTCGCGGCGCAGCGTATTGGTGATGATGTTGCCCACGTCGTCGCGCTCGGGGAAGAAGATCTCGAAGCTGGCGACGCCGGACTGGATAATCTTATGCAGCTTATCGGCGGTCAGCTCCTGGTTGGCTTCGTAGAGCAGCTCGCCAGTGGTCATATCGACCACGTCGGAGGCGGTCATGGCGCCGTCGAACTCGCTGGTCTCAACCTCAATCTGCTCGACCTTGTGGCTGCGCAGACCCTTGAGCGAGTGAGCCGAGATCTTGCGGGTGGCAGGAGCGAGCTCCTCGCCTTTGACTGTGATGGCGACGGCAGGGCGAGTGCCTTGCAGGTTGGTCGGCGTGCCTTCAGGGGCGACCTTCCAACTCAGCTTGCCTTCCTTCACGTTGATGGTGTCGACCGTGTAGAAGGTCTTGAGGATCTCCTCGTCGGTGCGCAGGCCGAGGGCGCGCAGGAAGATGGTGCCGAGGAACTTGCGCTTGCGGTCGATGCGGACGTAGAGGGTGTTCTTCTGGTCGTACTCGAATTCGACCCAGCTACCACGGTACGGAATGATCTTGCCGAGGAAGTAGGTGCGGTTGTTCGCCGTCTCGAAGAAGACGCCGGGGGAACGGTGGAGCTGCGAGACGATGACGCGCTCGGTTCCGTTGACGATGAAGGTGCCGTTCTGGCTCATCAGCGGGATGTCGCCAAAGAAGACCTCCTGTTCCTTCATGTCGCGGAGGCTCTTGACGCCGGTCTCGGGGTCCTTGTCGTAGATCTTGAGGCGAATCGTGACCTTCAGTGGTGCGGAGTAGGTCATGCCGCGCTCTTCGCACTCTGCCTGGTCATACTTCAGCTGCAGGCCGACAGGGTCGCCGCACTTGGTGCAGAAGTCAGGGGTGTTCTTGTTGTAGGTTCCGCAGAAGTTGCAGAGCACGTCGCCCGGGTGGAAGGGGTCCGTGATGACCATGTGACCGCAGTGCGAGCAGGCCGTGCGCAGGTGGTTGAGACCCTTGAGGTAGCCGCACTTGCACTCCCAGTTGCCGATGGAGAAGTCGACGAACTCGAGCTCGGAGACGTTGCGGAAGTCGGTAATGGGGAAGACGGAGGTAAAGACCGACTGCAGTCCGTTGTCCTCGCGCTCCTGGGGAAGCTTGTCCATCTGCAGGAAGCGCTCGTAGCTGCGGCGCTGCACCTCGATGAGGTTGGGAATCTGGATGGATGTTGGAATCTTGGAAAAATCTAGACGGCTGCGGATCGCGCGCATTTCACTGGACATGCTCTCTCCTGAAAACTTTACCTTCGAGGCCTCCCGGTTTGACTGCCTGCATCCAACGGCTGTCAACCAGTGAGGGGAGGGCTGCGGTTCGGCCCTCCGGGTTTGGTTCTATTGCGCAGTTGCTAGTGTCTTCGGGTCCTGCTGTCCTCGACTGCAGCTGGCCCCGTGCGCAGAATGTCTTGCCGTATGGTGTGTCACGGCCTTCATAAAACTTGAAACTTTTACTATCTGCCGACGCACGAAGCTGCTATAAAGAACGCGTGCAGGGTACGAAAGCCCGAAATACGGGCGGAAACATCTATAAACACGGCAAAGCGCTCGAAGGGACAGCGTGTCCCATGAGCGCAAAGGTCGACTTGTGCACTGTTTCTTTAACGATGGTGTGAATACCTGCCGCCATTTGAGGCTCGCCTGCCCCAAAGTCTGCCGCTCGATTGATTCTTATTGCACTATGCGCATCCGCCGCTCGAAGCGTATAGTGGCCGGCTCCTTAACCCGTTAAGACAGGATGAGCCGGGGTACTGCCAGATGTCTGCCGAAATAGTCCACCAAGGAACAGGCCAAGGCGGAACGAATCTTCTCTATCAGAAAGAATATCGCGTTCCGCCCCGGTATGCAAGCTGGCAGGTAACTACTTGATTTCGACGGTTGCAACGCCTTCGAACTTCTTCGCGATGGCGGCTGCATCATCCTTCGAAATGTTCTCCTTCAGAGGCTTGGGAGCGCCGTCGACCAGGTCCTTGGCTTCCTTCAGCCCAAGAGCGGTGACTTCGCGTACGGCCTTGATGGTGTTGATCTTGTTCGCGCCGGCATCCTTGAGGACAACGGTGAACTCGGTCTTCTCTTCGACCGGGGCTGCTGCTGCCGCGCCGCCGCCTGCTGCCGGGGCTGCGACTGCTGCCGCTGCTGAAACGCCAAGTCGCTCTTCGAGCTTCTTGACCAGAGCCGAAGCCTCGAGGAGGCTGAGGCTAACGATTGAATCTTCCAACTGCTGGATGTCTGCCATTTTCTTTCTCCAATTCGAAATCTAAACTTTGTGGTGCCGCTTACTTCCCCGAAGCCCGACTGCGCTCCGGCTGCCTATGCCCTCCCGGGTTTCCGCTGCGCCCAGACTGGCGCACCCGTAAAGACCAGGCGAAACTTGTTATCCCTCGACCGGATCCTTGGTCGCGGCCTCTCCAGCCTGAGACGCGGTGGCGTTCTCGGGCTGCTCTGCTGCCGTATCGGCTGCTGGAGCCTCAACGGCGTGAGCCTCTGCGACCAGCTTGGCTTCCTCAGCCGGAGCTTCCGCCGCTACTGGAGCTTCTGCTACTGGAGCTTCTGCTACTGGAGCTTCTGCTACTGGAGCTTCTACTACTGGAGCTTCTGCTGCCGGAGCTTCTGCCGCCGGAGCTTCTGCCGCTGCAGCCGGAGCTGCCGAGCCGGCAAACTTGCCCTTCTCGACGCCCTGGTTGATAACCACAGCGAGATCGCGGCCAGTAGCGTTGATAACCGTTGCCAGACGCTGCGCGGGTGACTGGATGAGGAAGAGGAGCTTCGAGAAGAGCTCTTCCTTGCCTGGCATGGTCGCCAGCTCGCCGATCTCGCGAACGTCGATCACCTTGCCGTCGATGATGCCCAGCTTGAAGGTGAACTCAGCGTTGTCCTTGACCCAGGCGGACAGGGCCTTGGCGAGCGCTACAGGGTCGCCGGAGGTGTACGCGACAGACGAAACACCCTTGAGACCCTTCAGTGCGGCCTCGATCTTCGTTCCCTCGGCAGCGCGTGCGGCCAGCTTGTTCTTGACGACGTGGTAGCTTCCACCCGCACCGCGAACCGCCTTGCGCAGCTCGAAGTCCTTGGAGGCGGTGAGACCGGTAAATGTGCCAATAATTGCGGAGGTGGAGCTTTCGAGCTCGCTCGCCAGCTTTTTAACCTTCTCCGTCTTTGATGCTCTGGTCAATGCCATGACTGAATCCTCTTTGCTTTCGCTGCCCGCTCCTCGCTCACGCGGCCAGAGTGGGCTTGGTGCTGAAAATCGTGAACTAGGCCTTGCCGGCTGCCTCGGCAGCGGCGTAGTCGAGCTGGATGCCGGGGCCCATCGTTGAGCTGAGCGTCACACCCTTGATGTACTTACCCTTGGCAGCCGAAGGCTTCGCCTTGACCACGCTCGTGATGACGGTCATCGCATTGTCGATCAGCTTCTGCGGATCGAACGACAGCTTGCCAACAGGAACGTGAACCAGAGCCGTCTTGTCCGTACGGAACTCGACCTTACCAGCCTTGATCTCTTTGACCGCACCAGCGACATCTGTGGTAACAGTGCCGGTCTTCGGGTTGGGCATTAGGCCGCGGGGTCCGAGCACCTTACCCAAACGACCGACCGACTTCATCATGTCGGGCGTGGCGATCAGGGCGTCGAAGGCCGTCCAGCCTTCCTTCTGAATCTTCTCGACCAGCTCTTCGCCACCGAAGAACTCAGCGCCGGCAGCTTCGGCATCGCGAACCTTGTCGCCCGAGGCGATAACGGCCACGATTTTGGTCTTACCCAAACCGTGCGGCAGAACAACGGTACCGCGGACCATCTGGTCGGCATGCTTGGGATCAACCCCAAGGCGCATCGTCAGATCGACGGTCTCGTCGAACTTCGCATACTTTGCCTTTTGCAGGAGCGGAACTGCGTCCGCCAGAACGTAAGGACGGGGCTCAACGAGCGCACGCGCCTTCGTCAGATTTTTAGAGAGCTTCCTTGCCATTTTCCCTCGTCTCCCACCCCTCAGGAGCTATTCTCTCCGGGCGTGGTTATCGACTTGGTCTCAACCTGGAGTTGAGACGCTCTTACGAGTATGCCGGAAAGATCTCCTGTAGTCAACGGACTACAGAAGCCGGTAGTGGGGCAGTTTGAATTAGACCCTTGCAAATCCTTCAGTCCACGAATATTTGTCTAAAATATTTTCGTAAACGTTGAATCCCTGCGGATAGTCTCGGAAGCCCGGCTGATCTTTAATCTGCCAATGGCGCTCTTCGCAGCCTCTTCTGATCGGTACACGCCAATGAGGAGTTCGGTATCTTCTCCGAACTCCCTCTCCTGCTCAAACCAAAGCAACCAAACACTATCGCTCATGCGAGCAATGCTCTCACGCCTCTAGCAGCCCCACAAACTCTTACACAGTCCAAACGTAGTGAGCAAGACCACCTCTGTTGGAGCGAAGTTCATACGCGAAAGTGTACTAAATGCCGCTCAGCTGGCCCTCTTCATGACGCGCTCTGAGCCATCGCTTCCAGCAGAGCGACCGCCATGCTGTTGGTCGGAGTTGCAATCCCATGTTTCTTTCCCATCCGCACAATGACGCCGTTACGCGCGTCGAGCTCCATCGCTCGTCCTGCGAGCCGGTCGGCGTGCAGCGAGTTGATGGAGTCGGCAGGAGAGGCGCGATAGGCCCGCAGCACAGCCTCCACCACCTCATCGTCCAGCGTTGCGCCCTCTGCCCTGCCCACCGCGATGCACTCACGGACGAGCTGTCTCGCCACGTCTCCCAGGGCTTCGCCGCGCAGTACGCCCGAGGGCTGCAACAACAGCGTCGGGAGCACGCCCACGGCGTTGTGACAGAGCTTTCTCCATGCCACCGTCACGAAGTCCGGCACAACGACGGCGTCTGCAGGAGTTCCCGCGAAGAGCTCGACGAAGGCGCAACCCAGATCATCCGCCTGAGCCTTCAGGTACATTGTGCCGCGTTGGATCACCCTCTCCGGCGATCTGCGCTCGGCCGGACAGTCGACGATGACGGGCACGATCGATTGCGTCGGGACGTAAGGCGCGAAGCGCTCGCGATGTTCGACGCCGTTCTGCAAGACGGCCACCGGCGCACCCTGAGTGCGGAGTCGCTCCAGCCAACGTGCGGCTCCGTCTACGTCGTAGGCTTTGGTCGCCACGAGAACCCAGTCGACCGCGGGAGCCGTGTCGGGATCGGTGAAGACGGTGGCATGGATCTGGAGAGGGCCGTTGGGCGTCTCGACCAACAGTTCGGGCAGGGGTCGCCTCGTGCACAGGATGACCTCGTGACGGCCCGACTGCTGTAGCAACGCGGCGATCACGCTGCCGATGGCCCCGACTCCGATGATGGCTATGCGTGCCATGAATTGCCCTCGTTTCTCTCGTGTCTTGCACTTTCAAGTACTTGTAGATGAGCCTACCAAAAGGCTTGACGAGGGAGCTGCAGAGGGATATGTTCTTCCCTGTAAGGCGAATAAAAAGCGAATATGAACACCACATCCCTCTTCCCGATTCTTCCGCAACAGCCTACCGGTATTGCGCGCATGGCGGCTGAGGCCCGGCACGCCGACGACGGCCACCTCATCGAGTTCAAGACGCTGGAGGTACGGAGCATCCTGAACAAGTCCGTCTCGAAACGGCAGCTCTGGATGGCCTACAGCATCAATCCGTACCGGGGATGTGAGTTTGGGTGCCGCTACTGCTATGCGCGTTACACGCATGAGTTCATGGCGCCCAAAGCTCCGGCAGGCGCAGGGGGCGATCCGGTGGGGGCTACGCCCGCGACTGCTGTCGTGCCTGCTTCCGCAGCAGCAATCGACCTGCGCGACCCGGAGTCCTTCGAGCGGCTCATCTTCCTGAAGCAGAACGCCGCCTGGCTGCTGGAGCAGGAGCTGCGGCGAATCGACCCAGCCCAGGAGATTGCGCTGGGGACGGCGACCGATCCCTACCAGCCGATCGAGCGGCGGGCCCGGATCACGCGCAGTCTGTTGGAGGTGTTCTCTAGGAAGGCAGGCTATCGGCTAGGGATCGTGACGAAGTCGAGACTGATCGAGCGGGATGTCGATCTGCTGGCAGAGATCTCGAAGCGCAATACGCTGGTGGTACACATTACGATCACAACACCGGACGCAAACCTGGCCAGGCTGCTGGAGCCACGTGCTCCCCGTCCGGATCTTCGCTTTCAGGCAGTCAGGCGGCTGCGGGAGTCTGGCATCCGGACAGGTATCCTCTGCTCGCCGCTGTTACCGGGAATTACCGATTCGGAGGAGGCGATCGACGGGATGGCCCGGCGAGCCGCAGAGGCGGGTGCGAGCTTCTTTGCCGCCAGCCCACTCTTCCTCAAGCCGTGCGCACGTCCTACCTACCTGAGCTTCGTTCGTGAGCACTTCCCCTCCCTGCAACAGGACTACGCAAAACGATTCGGCAACGCCGACTTTGCCGCTCCGGCCTATCGTCAGCAGCTGGCCGGGATGGTGGACCGCGCCTGCCGCAAATACGGCCTGGGGCGACGCTCCAAAGACGCTTTGTTGCCACGAACTGGAGATGACGAGCGGAGGCCACAAGCCGGCCCAAGTGTAGCCCAACAGAAGCTATTTGCTTAGAGAACCAAAGGGGTGAAGGATGCGAACATGGTGGACGATTCTGGTAGAGAGACCAGCGGGACGAAGTCGCAGGCGGCGGCGTAGCGCCGCCATAGATCTAAGACCGCGGGATTCGTGTGAGCACGCTCCGCCCCTCCATCTGCCCACTCAAAGACCTCGACGATGGTGCCGTCCTTCGCTTGGCACACGGTTACCGGATGATCTGTAGCCAGGCCCTCCGCGCGTAGCAGGGGAACATGTTCACGGGTCAACTGCAGCAGGTCGGCATCCTTGCCGGGCTTGGGCTTGTAGGCGACGATAACGAGGGTGCGGCCGGATTCAGCTTGCATAGCTACTCCTCCTGCGGAACGATGCCCTACATTATCGTCATAAGCGCGAGCGATTGCTTAGGGCTTGATGCCACCTGAGACCTTGAGCAGTTCCCGCCGCAGCCATGCATGAGCTGGGTCCGTGTTGAGGCGGGGATGCCAGATAGCCTGAAACGAAAATCCCGTTAGTTCGGGAGGCGCTTCGATGACGCGGAGCCCACGGTGTGCCGCCGCCACGCGGGCGATGCTGGAGGTTGCAGTCAGCACGAACTCCGTCTGCGGAATGCACTCGAGCGCAGCACCAAAATAAGGCACACGGATGGATGAGCGGCGCGCATGGCCGAGTGCGGCTAGGCGCTTATCCGGAATCGTCTGCACCCCATCGAGCACCGACACGATGACGTGCTCTGCTGCAAGATAGCGTTCGAGCGAGAGCTGCTCCGGCAGACTGCTCTCGTTTGAGACGATGCAGCGCCATCGCTCGCGATAGAGCGCCTGCGACTCCAGGTGCGCCGGGACCAGGACCTCGTCGTTTGAGAGCACGAGATCGATTCGGCCCCGGTCGAGATCGGCAAGGACTGCATCGCTCCACGGAACGAAGTTGAACTTGACGAGCGGCGCAGACGGCAATACCTGCGTACACAAAAGCGGGCATAGCATCGAGCAGACATTGTCCGGTCCAGCGAGGCGAAAGCTGGCTTGCTCGCTGGCTGCGTTGAATACGGGTCTGCCGAGCAAATCGTCCAACTGAGGCAGAAGCCGATTCAGGTCGGCCTGCAGCCGCCCTCCCGCTGGCGTAAGTTGATAGCCTCCCGGGCCGCGAACCAACAGATCGTCGTGGAAGAGTACTCGCAGCCGTTGCAGGGTACGGCTGGCCGCGGGCTGGCTGAGGAGAAGCCGCTCCGCCGCCGCGGAGATACTCAACTCCTCCGCGAAGACGGCAAAGGCGACTAAGAGGTTCAGATCGGCCTGTCGAAGCTGCTTCCAGCGCATGTTGTGTATGTCAATTATGCATGGTTCACATAAATATCTTCAACATCTTTACTGATGCGGAGATGCCGCAGAGGGAGAGTCGAAATGAAGGTTGAGAAGCTAAAAGGGAAAAGGGTCGTGATACTTGGCGGAACGTCAGGATTCGGATTATCCACGGCAAAGGCAGCGGCAGCAGAGGGCGCGCACGTCGTGGTCTGCTCGCGTCATCGCGCGAATGTGGACAAAGCACTCCGCGAGCTGCCGTCCCATGCCGAAGGTGCAGCGCTGGACGTCACCGATGAGGATGCGCTGCAACAGTTTTTTGCCGGATTGGGAGGGCTCGACCACCTGATTTACTGCGCCGGCGATGCTCTCCCGGCATCCGTCTCCACGACAGCCGAAGCTCGTAACTTCTTCGAGGTTCGATTCTGGGGAATCTACATGGCCGCGAACACTGCCTTCCCATACATCCGCCCAGGTGGATCGATCACGCTTACGAATGGAATCCTCGCGCTTCGTCCATGGAAGGGATGGAGTGCCGTCTCGGCCGTCGCCGGAGCGGTTGAATCGCTGACTCGCGGCCTCGCTTTGGAGATGGCGCCGATTCGCGTCAATGCCGTATGCGCCGGCGTGGTGAGGACTGCCCTGTGGAGTGGAATGGACGACGCGGCCCGCGACGCCATGTACGCGCAGCAGGCAGGCACCCTGCCGCTGGGCCGAGTCGGAGAGGCCGACGACATCGCGGAGGCATACCTCTACCTGATGAAGTCCGACTTCAGCACTGGGCAGATCGTCATCGTCGACGGAGGCGCAGTGATCGCCTGAGCAAACTGCCGACAGAGTCAAAAATAGAGAATACCCGGAGGTCGTTGACGGTGACCGTCAGCGCGCGTCCGGGTATTCTCTTCAACAGTCTTGAATCGATTAAGCTACGACTTCGATGCCCATGGAGCGGGCAGTGCCGCGAATAGTCTTCGACGCTGCCTCTACCGATGCCGCGTTCATGTCCGGCATCTTCTGGGTAGCGATCTCGCGAATCTGCTTCTCGGTCACCTTGCCCAGCTTCTCCTTGTTCGGAGTGCCCGAGCCCTTGGCGATCCCGGCAGCCTTGAGCAGAAGCACGGGGGCCGGAGGCGTCTTGGTGATGAAGCTGAATGTGCGGTCAGCGTAGACGCTGATGACGACCGGGATGGTGAGTCCGGCCAGGTCCGGCGCCTTCGTGCGCTCGTTGAACTGCTTGCAGAACTCCATGATGTTGACCTGGGCCTGACCGAGGGCGGGGCCGACGGGAGGTGCAGGGGTGGCCTTGCCGGCCATAATCTGAAGCTTGACGTATCCAGTGATCTTCTTCGGTGCCATTGCGGTAAATCCTCTTTATGCTTCTAGCGGCAGGCTCGGCCCGCTGCTGAATGGGTGATACAAAACTCTGTCCTCCTGCTCTCGCAGGGAGGGTTACTCCTCGACCTTGTCCACCTTCGAGAACTCGATCTCGACTGGGGTCGAGCGACCAAAGATACTGACCATGACCTTCAACGTCTGGCGGTCCTCGTTGACATCGTCGACCGTGCCGGTGAAGTTGGCGAATGGGCCCTCGTTGATGCGGACCTGCTCGCCCTTCTCGAACTTGATCTTCATCGACGGCTTGTCCTTCGACACGTCGGACCGGAAGAGGATGGAGCTGACCTCCTGCTCGGAGAGCGCAACGGGATTGTCGCCAGTACCAAGGAAGCCAGTGACCCGAGGCGTGTTCTTGATGACGTGCCAGAGGTCGTTGTCGAGCTCCATCTCCACGAGAACATAACCCGGCAGGAAGACGCGCTCGATGGTGTACTTCTTGCCGTTGCGAAGCTCGGTGACGGGCTCCGTCGGGATCATAATGCGACCGATGCGATTCTGCAGACCGAAGGCGGTGATGCGGCTCTCGAGCGATTCGCGCACCTTGCGCTCGAAGCCGGAGTAGGCGTGGATAATGTACCACTTGAAGTTCTCGTTGACAGGCGGAGCGAGCTGATCTGCAGGCTGCTCGGTGGACGGCTCGCCGCCGGCGTTAATCGCCTCAGTGTTTTGCTCTTCCGGATTCTGCTCTTCTGCCGCCATCGTTGTGCCTTCTTCGCGCATCGTCTGCTTCTCTCTACTGGGTGCTGCTGAACTGAAAACTATGTTGGGTGCTACTGGCTCAGACGGTGCAACAACGCTTCAATTCCACGGCCGATGATGTTGTCCACGAGCCAGAAGTACGCTGCGAAGATGAAGACCGTTACGATAACGATCGTTGTCGTCGCCTTAACCTCTGTGCGCGAGGGCGTGATGACCTTGCGCATCTCGCTGCGAACGTCCTTCAAAAAACTGCCGAGACGCTCTGGAAGCGACTTCAACTGCTGTATCCCAGTGCTGGGCTGTTCCGCTACTGCTATTGTCTTGGCCATCGTACTGCCTCAAAATCTTCGTGTGCTGAGCAACTGTTCCGCTTCTATATTGTCTCCCGGACCCAGGGGCCGGGCAAACTGGCGGGGGAGCTCGGATTCGAACCGAGAAGTTCGGTTTTGGAGACCGACAGTTTAACCGTTGAGCTTACTCCCCCGTGTGACGGAATGAGGCAGGCGGCCCTCACTCCCAATCCGGACGGAGACTACTTCGTTTCTTTGTGATCCGTGTGCTTGCGGCAGGTATTGCAGAACTTCGAGAACTCAAGCCGACCCGTGGTCGTCTTCTTGTTCTTCGTCGTAGAGTAGTTCCTGTTCTTGCACTCCGGGCACTGCAGTGTAATAATTTCGCGCATCTTATTATCCTAACCGATTTCGCGGCTAACCAAACTTTCGCCGCAAAAACCTTTATTTTGAATGGCTATCCAAGGCCGGGGCAAGAATTCTGTCCCGGCCTCGGATGCCGTTTTACTTGATGATCTCGCTGATGGTTCCAGCGCCGACGGTTCTTCCGCCCTCGCGGATGGCGAAGCGCAAGCCCTTCTCCATGGCCACCGGCGTATGCAGCGTGATCTCCAGCTGGATGTTGTCGCCCGGCATCACCATCTCGGTGCCCTCAGGCAGCTTCGCCGAGCCCGTCACGTCCGTCGTCCGGAAGTAGAACTGCGGACGGTAGCCGTTGAAGAACGGCGTATGACGACCGCCCTCTTCCTTGCTCAGCACATAGATCTCGCCCTTGAACTGCGTATGCGGCGTAATCGATCCCGGCTTCGCCAACACCATGCCGCGCTCCACGTCTTCCTTCGCGATACCGCGCAGAAGAAGACCCGCGTTGTCCCCAGCCAGACCCTCGTCCAGCTGCTTCTTGAACATCTCCACACCCGTGCACACTGTCTGCTGCGTGTCGCGGAAGCCGACGATCGAGCAGGCCTCGCCAACCTTGATCTTGCCACGCTCGATACGGCCCGTCACCACAGTGCCACGGCCAGAGATCGAGAAGATGTCTTCGATCGGCATCAGGAACGGAAGGTCCACCGCGCGCTCAGGCTGCGGAACGTATTTGTCCACCGCATCCATCAGCTCGTCGATCTTGGCCTCCCACTTCGCCTCGCCGTTCAGCGCGCCCAGCGCACTGCCGCGGATGATCGGGGTATCGTCGCCAGGGTAGTCGTACTTCGACAACAGCTCGCGAACCTCCATCTCCACCAGCTCGATCAGCTCTTCGTCCTCGACCGCATCGCACTTGTTCAGGAACACCACGATGTACGGAACGGAACGCCAACGCGCCAGAAGAACGTGCTCCTTGGTCTGCGGCATCGGGCCGTCCGTCGCCGCAACCACCAGGATCGCGCCGTCCATCTGCGCCGCTCCCGTGATCATGTTCTTGATGTAGTCCGCGTGACCGGGGCAGTCCACGTGCGCATAGTGCCGGTTCGGCGTCTCGTACTCCACGTGCGACGTCGCGATCGTAATACCGCGCTCACGCTCTTCCGGCGCATTGTCAATCGTGTCGAACGAGCGGAACGTGTTCTTCGGGTTGTGCTTCGACAACACCTTCGTGATCGCCGCCGTCAGCGTCGTCTTGCCATGATCGATGTGCCCGATCGTCCCGATGTTTACGTGCGGCTTCGACCGGTCAAACTTTTCCTTGCCCATGACTCTCTCCGTGTTTCGTGACTTCTAAAGTGCTACTACTGAAATTGCTCTTACTAAATTTGCTGCGCCTCGCGGCACCGGCTTACTTGCTGTCCTTGCCCTGCACCTTGGCGATAATCTCTTCCGAAACCGAACGGGGTGCCTCTTCGTACTGCTTGAACTGCATCGAGTAGTTCGCGCGGCCCTGCGTGGACGACCGCATGTGGGTTGCGTAACCGAACATCGTGCTCAGCGGCACAGTTGCCTTGATAGCCTGCGTCCCGCTTACCATCTCAATACCTTCGATACGTCCACGGCGAGAGTTAAGGTCGCCGATGATGGTTCCCATATACTCTTCTGGAACCGTGACCTCGACCGCCATCATAGGCTCTAGCAGGACCGGCTTGGCCTTTCTGGCGGCTTCCTTGAATGCCATCGAACCGGCGATCTTGAAGGCCATTTCGTTCGAGTCGACGTCGTGGTAGCTGCCGTCATAGAGCGAAACTTTGATGTCGACCATCTCGTAACCGGCGAGAATGCCGCGCTGCATCGCATCCTGAATGCCCTGGTCGATCGGCTTAACATACTCCTTGGGAATCGCGCCGCCCTTGGTGTCGTTCGAGAACTCGTAACCCTTGCCTGGCTCGTTGGGACTGATGCGAATCTTGCAGTGGCCATAATTTCCCGAGCCGCCGGTCTGACGGATGTACTTGCCTTCAGCATCTGAGTTAGCCCGAATCGTCTCACGGTAGGCAACCTGCGGCTTGCCGACGTTGGCCTCCACCTTGTACTCGCGCATCATGCGGTCGACAATAATCTCAAGGTGGAGTTCACCCATGCCGGCGATGATGGTCTGGCCGGAGTCGACGTCAGTGTGCACGCGGAAGGTTGGATCCTCCTGCGCGAGCTTGGCGAGTGCCATACCCATCTTCTCTTGG
>Ga0193716_1000234_pt1 | contig 34454 bp, 31 predicted proteins | sample U2c1metaG_FD_145901 | JGI IMG/M metagenome (GOLD analysis project Ga0193716, IMG submission 145901) | Soil microbial communities from a riparian zone of the East river system, Colorado, United States - U2c1 | ecosystem: Environmental > Terrestrial > Soil > Riparian zone | place: USA: East River...
CATTGCCACGGCGAGCCCCCGCACAACCCGCGAGTCCCCCGTTCAGAACCCGCGAGTCCCCCGTTCAAGACCCGCGAGTCCCCTGTTCAGAACCCCTGAGTTGCGGGTCCGCGAACGCCGCGCGGCCGAGTTGTCCACAGGCGTCCCCCGCGCGACCCGATCCTGTCGGTGGTCGCGGGTAGCGTGGTTCGAGGGGGCCAGCGGCCAGCCGGCCGGTATGCGCGGCAGTTGAGTCACAGACAGCAAAGGAGCCGGGCGCCGCCCCCGACGCGGCGCTCCGGCTCCTCGCTCGCGTGAACCATCCCCCGACGGCCCACGCTCCCCGCCCTCCGAACCATTAGGCCCCGACCCATGTCTCCCGGAGGGAGTCTTCAGTTGAGTCAACGCTCGCTCGCGCCGATCGTTACCGACCGATCGAGAAAACATCGGCTGTTAATGGGAGGACTCACTTGAGTACCCATCCGTTGTGCGAGTTCGCCAACTTTCTATCTCTCGTTACCGAAATGAGACCTCGCACATAACAACTGGTACGCACGTACCAAAGTCTGCGATACTGGCTCCCGTGTCCCACTCCGCTCGTCTCGCCGACTACCGCGCTGCCCTGACCACCCCCGGCGCGCGCACGCCGGTGCTCACCTCACTGCTGGCCCGCATGCCGATCGCGATGATCGGTCTCTCGCTTCTGCTCTACGTGCAGCGCGAGACCGACTCGTTCGCCATCGCCGGGCTCGTGTCGGCCGGGTCGCTCATCGGTGTCGCGGTCGGCGCGGTCGTGCAGGGACGGATCATGGACCGGCTCGGTCCGACGCGGCCGCTGCTGTTCACCGTGGGACTGTTCATGCTGGCCACGGCCACCGTGATCATCGCCATCGAGACGGGGCAGCCGTCGCCCGTGCTCGTGGCGCTCGGCTCGCTGATCGGCCTCACCGAACCGATGGTCGGCTCCGCCTCCCGCGCGCTGTGGACCCGCCTCGTCCCGCCCGGCCCGATCCGGCACGCCGCGTTCGCGTACGAGGCGATCAGCCTCGAGGTCTTCTTCATCCTCGGGCCCGCGCTGGCCGGAGTGCTGGTCGCGGCCCCGTGGGCCGGCACCGGTCTCGTGCTCGGCGCGGCGTGCATGGTCGTCGGCGGCGTCGGCTTCGCGCTGACCGCGGCGGTGCGCAACGTCCGGCCGGTGAAGTCCGACGAGGTGCGCAAGCTTCTCGGCGCGCTCGCGACCCCCGGCATGCGCACGGTCGCGCTGGCCGCGCTCGGCTTCGGCGTCACCGTCGGGTTCGTCGAGGTCGCCGTTCCGGCGGCGGCCACGAAGGCAGGCCACGCGCCGATCGGCGGCGCCATGCTCGCACTGTGGTCGCTGACGTCCGTGGTGTTCGGCCTGTTCTACGCGGTCCGCCCATGGCCGAGGCCGATGAACCTGCGGCTGCCGGTGCTGCTCGGCTTGTTCGCACTGCTGGTCGCGCCACTCGCGATCCCGTCGAACCTACTCGGGCTGGCACTGTTGCTGCTGGTCGCCGGCATCTGGATCACGCCGCAGTCGACGACCCACTCCACGGCCGTCGAGGTGGCCGCGCCCGCCGGCACCGCGACGGAGGCGTTCGGCTGGGTCGTCACGTCGGTCACGCTCGGTCTGGCGGGAGGCCAGTCGGTCAGTGGCTACCTGGTCGAACACGTCGGCGTGTGGTCGTCCTTCGTGGCGGCGAGCGCGTGCGGCCTGGTGATCGCGTTCCTGGTGTGGCTACGCCGCGGCACGGTCGTCGAGCAACCCGCCCCGACGCCGGCACTGGCAACGGCCGCAGCCTGAAGCACAGAGTTATCCACAACCCACCAAGTTGTCCACAAGCAAGATCCACAACCCCCTGCCTGTCGGTAGGTGCCGGTAAAGTGGGCACTGGGCCGCCCCCGGGATCGGGTGGGGGTTGCATCGCGCGCGAGGGCTCGCCGTGAAGGGCCTTTTCGGGGCGTTCGGCAGGCTGTGAAGGACCCCTTCAGGGCGTTGAGCGTCTCGAACGCGCCCTTCGCGACAGGGGTGGGAGCTGCATCGTGTGCGGGGCTTGGGCAGAGCCCGTTCTGCTGGTGAGCTTGGCATGCCGTGTCCCGAAAGGCGTGTTCGCGACATGCGCGATGCCCTGAAAGGCGCGTTCAGGGCAGTGGACGCCCTCAACGCGCCTTTCACGGCATGGCCACTGTCACAAAAGCGCCTTTCGTGACGTGTGCTCGCACTCTCTACCTGAAGAAACCGGACTTTGCCGACACCCTGCGGGATCGGGTGGGGGATGCATCGCGCGAGGGCTTCGGCAAAGTATTTGCTGGTGACCGTGGTGCCGTGTCGCCGCGCGTTCGTGACATGCCCGATGCCCCGAAAGGCGCGTTCAGGGTGTTGAACGTCCCCAACGCGCCTTTCACGGCATGGTTGTGGCTGGTCATGGGCGGATCCGGGACTGCTGTTCGCCGCGATTGTCGGGGGTCGGCGTTACCTTGTTCGACATGGACCTCACAGTCACCACCGCCACGCTCGCCAGCGCGGCGTCCGCGCTGGTCAAGCTGGTGCCCGGCAAGCTGATCGACCCCGTGCTGTCCGGGTTGCTGCTCACCGCGACCCCCACCGGGGTGTCGCTCGCGGCCAACGATCGCGAGCGCGCTGCCCGCATCGAGCGGGACGCGGTCGTGCACACCGAGGGCCGCGTCCTGGTGCCGGCGAAACCACTGGCCGACACGTTACGGGCGCTCGATCAGGAGCACGTGCGGCTGGTCGTCGAGGGCACCAAGCTGGCCATCCGCGCGCCCGGCGCCCGCTTCGCGTTACCGCTGCTCGACGCCGACGTGCACCCCGGCGTCGGCGCGGCGCCCGCCACCGCCGGGTCGGTCGACGGCGGGCTGTTCTCGTCCGCGCTGGCCACGGTCGTGACGGCGGCCTCGCGGGACGACGCGTTGCCGATGTTCACCGGCGTGCGGATCCGGTCCGAGGACGACCGGCTGATCATGCTCGCCACCGACCGCTACCAGATGGCGCTGGCGTCGCTGCCGTGGTCGCCGATCGGGTCGGTGGACGCCTTGGTGCCGGCCAGTCTATTGAGCGAGCTGGCGCGTCAACTGCCGGCGGGCCGCATCGACGTGTGCGCCGACCGCGACCGGTTCGGGTTGGCGTGGGGCGGATCGGTGGCGACGACCGCGGTGCTGGACGGGTCGTTCCTGCACGAGTCGAAGATTCATATGTCCACTGTGGACACGACAGTGTTGGTGGACGCCGACGCGCTCGCCGGGGCCGTGCGCCGAGTCGGGCTGTACACCGACGCGCGTGGGGTGCTGCTCGTGGAAGTCGGCGACAATGAGCTTCGGTTGCGGGGCGCCGACCAGCGGACCGGGGAGGCCGAGGAGTCGGTCAAGGCCTCGGTCGACGGCGGCCGCACGAGCCAGGCCTTCCAGGCCCGGTTCCTCACCGACGCGGTCCGCTGCTTCGCGGGACAACAGGTCCGGATGGAGATCCAGCCCGGCATGCGCGCGACCGTGTTCTCCGCGGTCGAGCCGGCCGAACCGAACGTCCGCTACGTGGTGATGCCTATGCTGCCGCCGAAGAGCTAACCCCGAGCGGCGCGCAGGTACGCCAACTGCGCCTCCACCGACCACTCCGCCGGGCCCCAGAGCGACTCGTCCACATCGCGGTAGACGAGCTCGACGACCTGGCGGGCGGTCGCGCCCGCACCCAGCTCCCGCAACGCCGCCCGCACCTGGTCGAGGCGTGCTTCGCGGTGCGCGAGGTACTCGCGTGCCGTCACGGCCACGTCCGGCAGCTCGGGGCCGTGGCCCGTCAGCGCCATCGTGCCGGCCGGCACCTCGGCCAGGCGGCGGAGCGTGCCGAGGTACGCGCCGAGGTCGGAGATCACCGTGGTGCCCCGGCCGAGCACGGAGTCGCCGGTGAGGAGCGCGCCATCGACGCCGAGGCACACGGAGTCGTCGGTGTGGCCTGGTGTGTGCAGCACCCGGATGTCCAGGCCGGCGGCCGTGATCACCTCGTCGTCGGCCAGCGCGGGCGCGCCCGCGCACAACGTCGGGTCGAAGGCGCGGACCGGGGCCTGCACGCGCGCGGCCAGCCATGCCGCGCCCTGCACATGGTCCGGGTGCTCGTGCGTCACGAGGATCAGCGCGACCTCGCCGGCCGCCGCCGCCACCCGGGACAGGTGCGGCTCGTCCTCGTAGCCGGGGTCCACGATCACGCACTCGGTCGCGCCGGGCGCGCGCAGCAGCCAGGTGTTCGTGCCTTCGAGGGTCATCGCGCCGGGGTTCTCCTCCAGCACGACGCCGGCGAACTCGGTGACCGTGCGCAACTCGCCGTACGCGGGATGCCCGGTCACCGGTCGAGCCGGTCGGTCGGGCGCGCGTCCAGGTGCGCGGGCGCGTCGTCGTACAGCGGGTCGCCCGGCAGGACGATGCGCAGGATGTCGCCGTCGCGGGCCACCTTCGGCATGAGCTTCTCGATCACGCGCTCGCGGGCCATCGCGTCCGCGACCGAAGCGCACTCCTCCAGCTCGGCGAGTGTGGTCCAGGTCGGCGGGAGCAGTCCGCTGCGGCCGGCCTTCCAGTCGTCGAGCGCGTCGCCGGGGCGTTGCCAGCGGGTGTCCTGTGCTTCGGAGGTGTCGCCGTCGGCGCGTTGGCCTTCCGGCAGCGCGGCGAGGAAGAAGCGCGCGTCGAACCGGCGGGTCTCCTCGATGGGCGTGACCCAGTCCGACCACGGCCGGAGCAGGTCCGCGCGCAGCACGAGCCCGGCCTCGGCGAGGAAGCCGGCCATCGACAGCTCGCGGTTCACGAGTTGGGCCCTGGCCTCGGCGAACGGCCGGACGTCGGCCACTACGGTCGTCTCGCTCGGCCCGGCCAGCAGGACCCCGGACTCCTCGAACGTCTCGCGCACGGCCGCGCACACCAGTGCGCGCGCCATGCCGACGTCACACGCGAAGCGGTTGGCCCACCAGGCGGGCGGCGGCCCGTGCCAGGCGAGCGAGGTGTCCGCGTCGCGGCGGTCCACGCCGCCGCCGGGGAACACCGTCATGCCACCCGCGAACGCCATGCCCATCACCCGGCGCTGCAGGAACACCTCGAGGCCGGCGGCCGTGTCGCGGACGAGCATCACGGTCGCCGCGTCCTTCGGCGTCGCGGGCGGGTCCGGCGGCTCGGGCGGCACGAACCCTGACGGCAGGGTCAACTCCTTGGGCAGCTCACGCACACCGCAGAGACTACTGAGCCGGCAGCGCCGCGAGGAACTCGCGGATCACGCCGTAGACCAGGTCGGCCCGCACACGAAAGACCGTGCACCCACAGTCGGGCAGCACGACGTGCCTGGTTGGCGCGCTGCTGAGGCAGTCGCGGACCTCGAACAGCAATCGCCACCGGCATCGCGCCACCGATCAACAACCGGGCAGGTGATCCGGTCCAGGCCGGGCACCGGCCGAACGACCATCCGCTCCCCCGGCGACGACAGCACGTCGTACCAGAGCGACACCGCACCACACAAGGCAAGCACCGACGGCCGGGCAGAGCAGCGAAACGGCGGCCCCGTGGCCTCCGGCCCCCGGTTTCGACGCTACGGCAAGGCACCGACAGGAACGATCCTGTCGGGGGGAGGCTGTGGATAGCCGTGGCTGTTGTGGACAACTCCGGCGCAGACGATCTTGGTCGCCTCCGGGTGTCGGTCCTCGCGGCTAGCGTGAATACCGGGGGCCGGCGGCCGCCCCCGCCCTCCTCCCACCGCGAAACGGCAGGATGTGCCCATGACTGATGACATGCTGCGGATGGGGCTCGTCGGCGCGGGGCCGTGGGCGCACAAGGTGCACGGGCCCGGGATCGCGGCTCATCCCGCCACCGAGTTGGTCGCCACGTGGGCGCGGCGGCCCGAGGCGGCGGCCGACGTGGCCAAGCTCGGCGGCGCGACCCCCTATGCCGACTTCGACGAGTTCCTCACGAAGGTCGACGCCGTGGCGTTCGCTGTGCCGCCGGCTGTGCAGGGGGCCATGGCGTTGCGCGCGGTGGCGGCCGGGAAGCACGTCATCCTCGAGAAGCCCGTCGCGGCGAGTGTCGCCGACGCCGAGCGCCTGGCGGACGCCGTCGAGAAGGCCGGGGTCGCGTCCCTGATGGTGCTGACCTTCCGCTACGGCACCGAGACCCGCGAGTGGCTCGCCGAGGTGCACCGGATCGGCGGGTGGGTCGGCGGCGCGGCGCGCTGGTTCTCCGGCACGCTGCTGGACGCCAAGTACGAGCGCTCCCAGTGGCGCCACGACGGCGGCGCGCTCGCCGACATCGGCCCGCACGTGTTCGACCTGCTGGACGCGGCGCTCGGGCGGGTCACCGAGGTCCTCGACGCGCGCTTCACCGGCACCGACCTGTGGCACGTCACGCTCGGCCATGAGAACGGCCGGATCTCGACGTCATCACTGTCGATGCACACGCCCGTGACGCCGCCGGTCACCGACTTCGCGGTGCACGGCGAGCACGGCTTCCTCGCGTTCGACGCGACCGGCGACGCGCCGGGCCGCTACGCGGTGCTGCTGGACGACTTCGTCGACCTGATCAGGAACGACAAGACCGAGCACCCGCTGGACGTGCGGCGTGGGCTGCACATCCAGCGGCTGCTCGAACACGTCACCGATCAGTTGGCCGGCGGATAACCCCGGTGGTCGGGGTGCGGCGGCACCCCGTTGATGATCATCGGCCCGGTCGTCTGGTTCGGGTGGTCGAACGGCCCCGCGGTGGCGGGCTTGCCGTGCCGCCCGGACCGGTCGATCCGCCACGCACCGGAGTCGCCGCTTGGCTGCGACTCCTGCTGCTCCCGACGCGCCAGCTCGTCCTGCAGCTCACGCAACAGGTTGCGCTCCTGGGTGTTCAGGATGTCGTCGACGAACGCGGCGGAGTGCTTGTCGACCCCGTTCGATCCGTCGCCGACCGGCGTGAGGCCCGGCCGGGACGGGTGCTCCGGCGGCTCGTCCTGCTGCCGGTTGTCGAACCGGGACCGGCGCGGCGGCGCGGCCGAGTCGGTGCGCGTCTCCTCCTGCAGCGCCGACGCGGGCTGCTCGGCGGGCGGCTCCGCCGGCAGGCGCTCCTGCTCGAACTGGGGCGCGGGCTCCGGCCGGGGTGGCTCGACGGCGGGCCGCACGGGCGTGAACGGGTCCGAGCGCACGGCCTCGAAGCGCGGCGGTTCCTGGTCGTGGTCGGCGCCGACGATGCCGCCAGAACCGACGAGCCCGCCCGCGGACGGGGTCATCGTGGTCGGCGGGTCGACGCGCGGCGGGCCGATCCGCGGTGGCTCGACGTGCTGCTGGGGCTCCGGCCGAGGCGGTTCCATGCTGAACGACGGCGTCGGGTCGACACCGAACGGCGGGTCCTTGCGGACCGGAAGATCCGAGTCGAGCCTCGGGGCGTCCACGCGCGGCGGCTCGACCCGAGGCGGCTCGGGCGGCGGCACCATGGCGACGCGTGGCGGCTCCGGCGGCGGCACCACAGAAACGCGCGGTGGCTCCGGCGGCGCGACCCGGGGCGGCTCCGGCGGCGGCACGGCCGACACGCGGGCGGGCGCGATGCGGACGGGTTCGGCACGCGGCGCTTCGAACGCCACCGGCCGGTCCGCCGGCTCCACCCGTGGATGGTTGGAGCCGTGGCCCTCAAAAGGGACCTGCCGCGCGCTGCGCATCGCCTCCCGGTGGTAGTCATCGGGCTCGACACCGTCCATGAGGACCTCGACCGACGCGCGGATGCCGGCGCGCCGCAGCGCGTGCTCGACCCGGTAGGCCGTTGCTGGCGGGAACCCGCCCGGCCCGATACCGACCAGCACGAGCAGGTGCGGCACCGGCCCGGAAGCCGGCCCGGCAGGCGTCAGCCGCCACACGACCCACATCGACCGCACGTCCGGCAGCACGTCCAGCACGGGACGCACCGCCTCGGCGACACCCCGGTCCGGCTCGCGACCGTCGACCGGGCCGACGGCGAACCGGTGCCGGCCCGCGGTGTCGCGGTCGGCCACCAGGACCCGGTCGATCACCGACGGGTCGAGGTACGTGTCCGCGAACAACGCCGCCAGCTCGCGGTGCTGCTCGGCCGTGAGCACGATGCGCCCGGCCGCGATGCAGCCGGCGAGAAACTCCAGCGACCGGTCCAGCTCGGCGGACGCGAGCATCTGGCGCACGTCGCCGAGCGCGTCGTCGTCCACCCGGCCGGCCAGCGCCAGCAACAGATCATGGATCCGGATCGGCAACGCGACTCCCGGCCGGTTGCCTCCCGGTCCTACCCCCCGCGCGACCTGAGTCACGGTCGGCTCCCTTCCCAGCTCTCGTCGGCCATCGACGGCGCCTGCTGGGGAGCTCCTACCCCTGGTGCACGATCACGCCGGGCAACAGCGGCTCGGAAGCCGCCAGCGCCGCCCGGTGATAAGGCGGCAGCTCGATGCCCTCCGGCATCACCTCGACGCCGGGCTCGTGCGTCCCAAGAGCACGCAGCACGCGCTGCAGCTCCCCGGTCAGTCGAGCGCATCCCGTCGTCGCCGTGACGAGCACGATCCTGGTGGCCGGTCCCACCCCGGATCGGTGTCGTCGCCAACTCCCACGCACGTCGACCAACTCGGTTCGGCCATGGAGGACCGCCCCGAGCATTACTGCTTCAGAGTCACCCGTGTTCACCCGTTCGGGCGACTCCGAAGTGAATGTGTAGTCGACTTCGTCGATTTGGTCCACCCAGGGGACCGCGTGCAGCCGGCCCGCGTCCGCGCCCGCGTCCAACAAGGCGGCGTTGAGCAGCATGGACTCACGCGCCGTGATCGCCACCCGCTCGCGGAGCAAAGTCAATGGCAGCGCGCGGGCGAGCGCGTCGATCGCGCCGCCGGCGAGCCAGTCCCGCAGTCGCCAGAGCTGCCGGTCGGGCAGCCGGCCGGCGAGCCGGAGCAACAGCTCGTGACACGAGTCACTGTGGTCGTCTGCCGTCGTCATGCGCTCTCCCCCACTTCGACGGTCAGCTCCACCTCGACCGGCACGCCGAGCGGCAGCTCCGCGACCCCCACGGCCGAGCGCGCGTGCTGGCCCGCGTCCCCGAACACCTCGCCGAGCAGCTCCGACGCGCCGTTGATTACCGCGGGCTGGCCGGTGAAGCCCTCCGCGGACGCGACGAACCCGACGACCTTGACGATGCGGGTCACCGCGTCGATGCCGACCAGCGCGTCGACGGCGGCCAGCGCGTTGAGCGCGCAGGTGCGGGCGTGCGCCTTGGCCTCCTCGGGGCTGATCTCGCGACCGACCTTGCCGGACGCGGCGATCACGCCGTCCACGAACGGCACCTGGCCGGCGGTGAACACCAGCGACCCCGACCGGACGGCCGGCACGTATGCACCGGCGGGCGCCGGCACCGACGGCAGCTCAATACCCAGCTCGGCGAGACGCCCGGACCAGGTCACGACTTGGGCCGCTTCAGGTAGGCCACGAGCTGCTCACCGGTCGGTCCCGGCAGCACGGTCACCAGCTCCCACCCGTCCTCGCCCCACTGGTCGAGGATCTGCTTGGTCGCGTGGATCAGCAGTGGCACGGTGACGTACTCCCACTTCGTCATGGTCCGCGACTCTAGCCGCCGCCCCGGTACGGTGTGGCGTGTGGAGGGTTGGCGACTGATCGCGGCCGCGCTGGTCGCGGTGAGTGGGATCGTGCTGATGCTGCTCACCATGGCGAAGGTGCGCGAGCGCAAGGGTTCGACCGGTGGCGACGTCGCGGTCGCCGGCGCGATCACGTTCGTGACCCTCGCGATCCTGTGTGTACTGATCCTCACCGTGCTGTCGGCCGGCTTCGTGTGGGGCGTCGTGGTCGTGGTCGCCGGCACGGTGACCGTGATGATGCTCGCTAGTTAGCCCTGTCCACGAGCGGTCGCCGGTGCTGGCCACCTACCCTGAAACGGTGAGTACTCCCGTCGTCGGCTGGACCGCGCAGGTCGCCCGCGCGCGTCTGCACGTGGTCACCGGCAAGGGCGGCACCGGCAAGACCACCGTCGCGGCCGCGCTCGCGCTGGCGCTGGCCACCGGCGGACGCCGCGTGCTGCTCGTCGAGGTCGAGGGCCGCCAGGGCGTCGCCCAGCTCTTCGACACGCACCCGCTGCCGTACGAGGAGAAGCGGATCGCGTCCGCGCCCGGCGGCGGCGAGGTCCGCGCGCTGCACGTGGACGCCGAGGCCGCGCTGCTCGAGTACTTCGCCATGTTCTACAACCTGGGCTTCGCCGGCCGGACGCTGCGCCGCATGGGCGCCATCGAGTTCGCGACCACGCTCGCGCCGGGCCTGCGGGACGTGCTGCTCACCGGCAAGGTCAAGGAGTGCGTCGGCCGCACCGACGAGAACGGCCGGCACGTCTACGACGCGGTCGTGCTGGACGCGCCGCCGACCGGCCGGATCGTGAAGTTCCTCGACGTCACGAAGGCCATGGCCGAGCTGGCGAAGGTCGGCCCGATCAAGGGTCAGAGCGACGGCGTGGTCCGGCTGCTGCACTCCGGCGACACCGCCGTGCACCTGGTGACGCTGCTCGAGGAGATGCCGGTCCGCGAGACCATCGAGGCGGTCGCCGAGCTGGACGGCGCCGACCTGCGGCCCGGCGCGGTGATCCTCAACCGGGTCCGTCCGCCCCGCCTGCCGGCCAGGTCCGTGACCCCCGCGGCGGGCGGTCGCGTCGACGCGTCGCGGGTGCGCAACGGCCTCGCGTCCGCCGGGCTGGACCTGTCCGAGGACGACATCGAGGGCCTGGTCGAGGAGACCGTCGAGCACGCCATCCGGGTCCTCGCCGAACAGCGGGCCCGCGAGCAGCTCGCCGACATCGACCTGCCGGCCGTCGAGCTGCCGGACGTCAACCACGGCATCGACACGACCGCGCTGTACGAGCTGGCCGAGGCCATGGTCGAGCAGGGGGTCAGATGAGCGGAGCTTGCGGAGCGAACCATCGGCACCCAGGACGCCACCGAGTCCGCGAAGGGCGCCGGAGTAGCGGAGCTTGCGGAGCGTTCCGGCGCCGCGGAGCGGACGAGGGGGTGTCATGACCACGCTGGACGTCGACACCTTGATCGACAACCCTGACCTGCGCGTCGTCGTGTGCTGCGGCTCCGGTGGCGTCGGCAAGACCACGACCGCCGCCGCGATCGCCGTGCGGGCCGCGGAGCGCGGGCGCAAGACCGTGGTGCTGACCATCGACCCGGCTCGGCGCCTCGCGCAGGCGCTCGGGCTGCGCGAGCTGGGCAACACCCCGCGCGACGTCGAGGTCGACGGCTTCGAGCCGGACGGCCAGCTCTCGGCGATGATGCTCGACATGCGTCGCACGTTCGACGACATGGTCCTCGCCCACGCGGGTGAGAAGCGGGCGCAGGAAGTACTCGCGAACCCCTTCTACAAGACGATCTCCAGCTCGTTCTCCGGCACGCAGGAGTACATGGCCATGGAGAAGCTGGGGCAGCTCGCGAGCGAGGGCCGCTGGGACCTGATCATCGTGGACACCCCGCCGAGCCGGTCCGCGCTGGACTTCCTCGACGCGCCGCAACGCATGTCCTCCGCGCTGGACGGGCGGATGATCCGGCTCCTGTCCGGGCCGGCGCGGGGCGGCGGCTGGGGCGTGCGCAAGGTCGTCGGCGCCGGGATCATGCTGTTCGCGAAGGCCGTTTCGACGATCGTCGGCGGTCAGCTCCTCGCCGACGCGTCCGCGTTCGTGCAGGCCTTCGACTCGATGTTCGGCGGCTTCCAGAAGCGGGCGCGCAAGACCTACGAGCTGCTCCGCTCCGGTGGCACGTCGTTCGTGGTGATCGCGTCGCCGGAGCCGGACGCGCTGCGGGAGGCGAGCTACTTCGTCGAGCGGCTCGCCTCGGAGTCCATGCCGCTGTCCGGGCTGGTGATCAACCGGACCCACCCGGTGCTGACCGACCTGCCGGCCGCGAAGGCGACCGCCGCGGCCGACGGTCTCGACAAGGCCGGCAACTCACCGCTCGCCGCCGCCGTGCTCCGGCTGCACGCCGACCGGGTGGCCGTACACGAACGCGAACGCCGACTACTTGCCAGGTTCACCAAGGCACACCCGTCGGTGTCGACGGTCAGCGTGCCGGCCATGCCGTCGGACGTGCACGACCTCAAGGGCCTGCGCACGATCGGCGACCACCTGGCTAGTCCGCCTCCCCGCGTTTTCTGAGTGTGGGTCACGTTCCGGCGAAGGTTCGGCTACCAGCGTGGTTGGTGGCTGGGTGCCGTCACGTTCCCCTTGGGTAACTGCTCGTCAGCGCGGACTTTCGCACAAAGATCCCTAGCCGACCCTGACGTCCACGTCCTCGTCTACGTCGATGTGTTCCCGCTTGGCCGCCTCGAGCAGCTCGAGCCAGGAGGTCACGTCCGGCCTGCGGCGCAGCAGTGCCCGCCGCTCACGCTCGGTCATGCCACCCCAGACACCGAACTCGATGCGCCCGTCGAGCGCCTCGGCCAGGCATTCGGTGCGCACCGGACACGCGACGCACACCATCTTGGCCTTGCGCTGTTCCTTCCCCCGGACGAACAGCCCGTCGGGATCCTCTTCGCGGCACGACGCGTTCACTCGCCAGTCCGCCTGCTCAATCTCCATAACCCCCGCCCCTACCGTCCCGTCGCGACCCTCGACCCCGGTCCCCTCGTCCCGGGGCGCCGTCGGCCGACCGCTTGTGCGGTCCACCGGATCGGCTGCTGTCGTTGAGACGTTGACGGACTCTAGGGCCACCCGGTTCCCACGAGAACGGCCGGGGGCACAGCCGTTACATAATGTCAATAACACTCTCGGGTAACGACGGGCGTGATCGGACCCCGCGTACGCTGGTCCGCGTGCGAGTCGGAGACAGTCTGCTGAAGATGTTCGGTCTTTGCCTGCTGGCGGGCGTCCTGATGGCGGGGATGCTGTTCCCGATCGTCGGCGCGCTGGGGGTGGCGTCCAACCGTGCGAGCGACACGATCGACAGTGTCTCCGCGGACCTGGTGGCCACCGACCCGCCGCTGATCACCACGGTCACGGACTCGGTCGGCACGCCCATCGCGTACCTGTTCGACCAGTACCGCCTGCCGGTCACGTCCGAACAGATCTCGCCGACCATGAAGGCGGCGCTGATCTCGATCGAGGACCGCCGGTTCTACGAGCACAACGGCGTCGACTGGAAGGGCACGGTGCGTGCCCTCATCAGCAACTCGTCGTCCGGCGACACCCAGGGCGCCTCGACGCTCACCCAGCAGTACGTGAAGAACTACCTGATCAACGTGGTCTACCGGGACCAGGTCGGCTCGGACAAGAACCCCGAGAACGAGATCGGCCGGCAGCGGGCGCAGGAGCAGACCGTCACCCGCAAGCTGCGCGAGGCGCGCCTGGCCATCCAGCTCGAGCAGAAGATGTCCAAGGAGGACATCCTCACCGGGTACCTGAACGTCGTCGAGTTCACCGACCGGGTGTTCGGCATCGGCGCCGCGGCGCACGCGTACTTCAACACCACGCCGGACAAGCTGACGGTCTCGCAGTCCGCGCTGCTCGCCGGCATGGTCAACAACCCGAGCCTGTACAACCCGTGGAAGCGCCCGGAGCAGACGCTCAAGCGGCGCAACCGGGTGATCGACACGATGGTCCAGACGAAGAGCCTGCCCAAAGCCAACGGCGAGCGGGCGAAGAAGGATCCGCTCGGCGTCGTGCCGACCAAGCCGCAGAAGCCGGCCGCGAACTGCGTCGGCGCCGGCCCGAACTACGGCTTCTTCTGCCAGTACGTCGAGGACTACCTGATGAAGATCGGGATGTTCTCCGAGGACCAGCTCTACTCGGGCGGCTACACGATCAAGACCACGTTCGACGCGGGTGCCACGCAGATAGCGAAGGCGGCGGTCGAGCACCAGGTGCCCAAGACCACCAACGGCATCGCCAACACCATGGCGATCGTGCGGCCCGGCAAACAACGGCACGAGGTGGTCGCGCTGGTCGCCAACCGCGACTACGGCCTACTGGGCGACCAGGGGCAGACCACCATCAGCTACCCGTACGGCGTGATGAACAAGTTCGGTGCCGGGTCCACGTTCAAGATGTTCACCTCCGCCGCGTTCCTGGAGAAGGGCGGCGGCATCAACAACGTCATCGAGACGCCGAGCACCCTCACGTCGGACGTGTTCAGCGGTGGTGCGAAGAAGTGCCCACGCACCAACCAGCCGAACGACGGTGACAACCGCAAGTACTGCCTTTCCAACGCCAGCGCCAACTACCCGCCGACGATGACGCTGCAGACGGCGTTGGCCACGTCGCCGAACACCGGCTTCGTGAAGCTCGAGGAGCGGGTCGGCATGGACCCGGTCGTCGACATGGCGAGCAGGCTCGGCCTGCGCGAGACGATGAAGTCCAACGGGCAGGGCCAAACCCCCGACCCGGCGTCAGACAATCTTCAGGTCAGTCAGTCGCAGACCCAGTTCTTCCGCAGCAAGCCGGGCGACCCCGGCCGCGCGGCGTTCACGCTCGGTCCGGCGCCGGTGAGCACGCTCGAGCTGGCCAACGTGTCCGCGACGCTGATGAGCGGCGGCGTGTGGTGCCCGCCGACACCGCTCGTCGAGGTGCTCGACCGGACCGGCAAGAAGCTCGACCTCACCAAGTACGAGGAGCCGTGTGAGCAGGCCGTCGCCGAGCCGCTGGCGAACAGCCTCGTGCAGGGGCTGAGCAAGGACGACACCGGCAGCGGCACGTCGGCGGGCGCCGCCCGCACGTTCAACTGGAACCGCCCGATCATGGGCAAGACCGGCACCACCCAGGACTTCAAGTCGGCGAGCTTCGTCGGCGGGACCCCGCAGCTCGTCGGCGCCGTGCAGACGTTCAACGACGGGCCCAAGCCGGAAGGCATCTGCGACGGCACCGCGTCCGGGGTGCCGCCGCGACTGTGTGGCACCAACGGCTCCATCTTCGGTGGCCGAACACCCGCGCGGACCTGGTTCGAGGCGATGGGCCCGATCCACGCCAGCGCACCGGTGGCGCAGCTGCCGCCCGCCGACCCGCGCTACGTGGACGGCGGCCCGGAGTCCCGGGTGCCCGACGTGGTGGGCCACAGCCAGGCCGACGCGACGACGACGTTGCAGAACGCCGGCTACAAGGTGGTGGTCAAGCAGTCCAACCGCACCGAACCCAAGGGTCAGGTCGTCAACCAGACACCGCGCGGCGCCGCGCTCCCCGGCGAGACGATCACGATCTACGTGAGCACCGGGTACGTGCCGCCCGCGCAGACCGAGGCGCCGCCGCCCAGCAGCCCACCGCCGAGTGGCGGTGGTGGTCCCGGTCCCGGCGGGGGCGGCGGTGGCCCTGGCGGGGGCGGTGGCGGCCCCGGCGGTAACGGGGGCGGCGGCGAAGGCGGCGGCTAGACATGACGATGCCGGGCTCATCCGAGCCCGGCATCGTCGTCTGGTCAGGACTGCAGCAGCGACTTCACCGCGGCGGCCACCCGGCCACCCTCGGCGCGGCCCGCGATCTTCGCGTTCGCCGCCTTCATCACCTGGCCCATCTGACGCTGTGCCGGCGGGGCGCCGAGCTGCTCGGTGACCTCCGCCACCGCGGCCGCGACCAGCGACGACAGCTCATCGTCGCCAAGCTGCTTCGGCAGGTACTCCGACAGCACCGCCGACTCGTCCCGCTCCGCCTGCGCCGACTCCGTGCGGCCCGCGCCCGCGAACGCCTCGGCGGCCTCCTTGCGCTTCTTCACCTCACGCGTCAACACCCGCTCCACCTCGGCGTCGGACAGCTCGCGCGCCACGTCGCCGGCCACCTCTTCGGTGGTCACGGCGGTCAGCGCCATGCGCAGCGCCGCCATCCGGGTCGTTTCGCGGCCCTTGATCGCCGCGGCGAGGTCCGCCCGCAGCCGTGCCTTGAGGTCAGCCATGGGCCGAAGACTACTGCCGGACGCCGTCCGACTCACGTCGGTTACCGATCACCCCGTTGGCGCAACTAGGGTTGCGGGCGTGGGCAACGTGGTGCGAACAATCGGACGAGTGGCACTGGGCGCGACGGCACTGAGCGCGGCCACCCTCGGCTATGCCGCCGGCATCGAACGCAGACACTGGACGCTGCGGCAGGTCACGCTGCCCGTCCTCGCGGAGAACGCGCGGCCGCTGAAGGTCCTGCACATCTCCGACCTGCACATGATGCCGGGGCAGGCGTCGAAGCAGCGGTGGGTCGCCGCGCTCGCCGACCTGCGGCCCGACCTCGTCGTCAACACCGGTGACAACCTCGCGCACCGTAGTGCCGTGCCCGCCGTCCTCCGCGCACTTGGGCCCCTTCTCGACGTGCCCGGCGTGTTCGTGTTCGGCAGCAACGACTACTACGCGCCGAGGCCGAAGAACCCGGCCCGCTACCTGATCAAGGGCAGCAAGAAGCGCATCCACGGCATTCCCCTGCCGTGGCGGGACCTGCGGGCGGCCCTCGTCGAGCGCGGCTGGCACGACCTCACCCACCTCCGGCGCCTCCTCACCGTCGACAACCAGACCATCGCCGTGGCCGGCGTAGACGACCCCCACCTGCGGCGCGACCGCTACTCCGACATCGCCGGGCGGCCCGACCGCACCGCGAGCCTGCGCCTCGGCCTCACCCACTCACCCGAGCCACGCGTACTCGACGCGTTCGCCGAGGACGGCTACGACCTCGTCATGGCGGGCCACACCCACGGCGGCCAGCTACGCGTGCCCGGCTACGGCGCCATCGTCACCAACTGTCAGCTCGACCGCACCCGCGCACGCGGCGCCTCGCGCTGGGGCGCGCACACCTGGCTCCACGTGTCCGCCGGACTCGGCACCTCCCCGTACGCGCCGGTCCGTTTCGCGTGCCCGCCGGAAGCGTCGCTACTGACCCTCGTCCCCCGCCCCACCAGCGGCTCCGGCCGCGAAGGGGCCACCAGCAGTGCCCGCTTCGGAGCCGACGTGGACGTCAGCTAGACTTCCTCCCGTACCACCGGGGTGTGGCGCAGCTTGGTAGCGCGCTTCGTTCGGGACGAAGAAGTCGCAGGTTCAAATCCTGTCACCCCGACCCAGGTCAGTGCCCGTATGCCATCGCGCAAGCGGGCACTGATCTGTATTGACTGACTTACAGCTCACAAAGGCCTCGGCAGCACTAGTTGCCGGGCCTTGCGAGGAGATGGGCTCATGCCAGGCGAGTTCACGCGAGCGATGGCCCGGCGCCAAACAGTCAATCCGCGAACAGTGCTCGGGTTCTACGCAACAGTTCTCCTGATCGTAGTGTCCGTAATCTGCACATTGACGACCATCCTCGCGACTACACAAACTGCGACGTGGTTGATTCCCTGGATTCTAGGGTTTGGCGGATTACTGATAGTTGCCACTCTAGCGGGGACTTTCTACATAAATATTAAGCTTCCAGCCAATCTCATGCTCGGCCAGATTACCGGCACCGAGTACGCGGAGATAAGTCGGCAGATAATTCTCGGAAACGACACGCAAGGTGAGCGTACCGTCGTAGTTTCGGGAAACGAAGCCGAGGTCGTCGGCTCAACCGATGTGATCGAAGGCATGCTTATAGCGGCAGGCGAACCTGCAAACATCACTATAAGTGAACCCGAAGGGCCTCGCGAAAATGAGCGATGAATTTTTCCTCATCAACGCGGAGGGCTTGGACAAAACGCAAGAAAAACTGCTACTAGCCGCCGTCAAGTCGCACAGCGACGCTTGGTGGCACGAATCCCCCAACCTGTGGATAGTCAAAGGCGGCGGCCCAGGGAATGCCTGGGCACAACGCCTCGGCGTTATAACCAATGCCAGAGGTTCCCGATACCTCCTGTTTAGATTGCCGGCGAGCGGCAAGCGACATTGGGGAGGCCGCCACTCGGCACAAGGGCTAGATTGGATCGCTTCCAACTACGCTGATTCTAACGGCGTTTCCCCGAACCCACCGTCACCTGCGGCCGATGACGCGAGCCCTTCACACGAGAATCCAGCGACGAATCGCGCGAACGATGCCGCTACTCCACCCACCTCTTGAGGGCTAGAACCAAGTCAAATCGTTTCCCGATGCTCTACGTCTGCGTTCCGCAGACTGGGCGCCAATTTCTGGAAATAGTATTGCAGTACCGCCTGAGCCGAGTTGGCCGCCGACGCACGATCGGACAGTTCCGCAGTAAACAGTTCGCCGAGAGTCAGCACGTTCGTTGCCAGCGATCTGGTGGCGCGGTGTCTCGAAAGGCGCTTTCGGGACGCTCAACGTCTTCAACGCGCCTTTCGGGACACCGGCCATGTCTCGAACGCGCCTAATGAGAGCTACCGAGTTGGTCATCCGGCAGACTCGGGTTTGGTAGCCGCCCGGCGGGTGAGCACTTGTTGCGCCTGGACGTTTGAGTCCTGGTGAAAGACCGTGCCCCTGTTGGTGGGTTGGGAGAGTTGATCGCTGATGGGATGTCGTGCCCGTCCATGGTGGCGTGAGCACTGTTTTCATTAGGTCGCTGATGGTTCTCCCGCAGGCTGCCGGTGTTCGAGTACGAGATGGGTGGGGACGGGAGACGCAGGTGCGGCTGTTTGTTGGGGATGACTGGGCTGAGGAACATCATGATGTCGAGTTGATGGACACCGATGGGCGGCGGTTGGCCAAGGCCCGGCTGCCCGAGGGGGTGGCCGGTGTGAGGCGGTTGCACGCGATGGTCGGTGAGCAGCTCGGTGTGCTCGGTGAGCGACTCGGCCAGGACGGCGAGGGTGTGGAGGTGCTGGTCGGGATCGAGACCGATCGGGGGCCGTGGGTGCAGGCTCTGGTTGCCGCCGGGTACACGGTGTTCGCGGTCAACCCGCTGTCGGTGGACGGGTACCGGCGACGTCACGGGGTGTCCGGCGCGAAGAGTGATGCCGGGGACGCGCACATGCTGGCGGACATGGTGCGTACCGATTCCCACCAGTTGCGGCCGGTCGCGGGCGACTCCCCGGAGGTGGAGGCGATCAAGGTAGTCGCGCGGGCGCATAAGACGCTGATCTGGGAACGGACCCGGCACACCCAACGGCTGCGGCACGCGTTGCGGGACTACTTCCCGGCCGCGTTGGAGGCGTTCACCGACCTGGATGCCGGCGACACGCTGGAACTGCTCGGCCAGGCCCCGGACCCGCACGCCGCGGCCCAGTTGTCGCGCAGCAAGATCCGTGCCGCGTTGAAACGGGCCCGCCGCCGCGATATCGACACCAAGGCTGCCGCGATCCAGGCCGTGCTGCGCGGCGAGCACCTCGATCGGCCCCCTGTCATCGCCGCGGCGTATGCGGCCACCACCCGCTCGGCGGTGGCGGTGCTGACCACCCTGCACGAGCAGATCGCCGCCCTGGAAAGCGAGGTCGGTGCCTATTTTGGGCGGCACCCGGACGCTGAGATCATCCTGTCCCAGCCCGGACTCGGCATGATCACCGGTGCCCGGGTGCTCGCCGAGTTCGGTGACGACACCGACCGCTACGACAACGCGAAATGCCGCAAGAACTACGCCGCCACCAGCCCGATCACCCGCGCCTCAGGCAAAAAGAAGACCGTGCACACACGCTACATACACAACGACCGGCTCATCGACGCCCTGATGTCCCAAGCCTTCTCCGCGCTACGAGCCTCACCAGGCGCCCGCGCCTACTACGACCAACTCCGCGCCCGCGGAGCGGGACATAACCCCGCCCTGCGTCAACTCGCCAACCGACTCGTCGGCATCCTCCACGGCTGCCTCAAAACCCGCACCCTCTACAACGAGACAACCGCCTGGTCACACCACACCAACAAGATCAACAACACTGCAGCTGCTTGACATCCAAGCTCATGGGATGTCTTTCACGGCACTGACCGATGTCCCGAACGTGCCGTTCGCGGCCAGCAACGGGCCAGTGGTCCCGGACGCGGCCTCCGCACCGGCGGGACCACCGCTCGTCACCAGCCACGAGACGTTGATGGAACCCTGGCGTGGCCGCTGGCCCCCTCGAACCACGCTACCGGCGACCACCGACAGAAACGGGCGTTGTCGGGGTCGCTGTGGACAACCGGAAGACCTGTGGACAACCGCGTCCCGGCGCGCCGGGACTGTCGGAGGTCACCGGTAGGCTGGAAATCGGGGGCCGGAGGCCAAACCCGGTGCCGGAGGCCAAACCCGGGGTTCACCGAGCGGCCACGCACGTGTCATCGGAACAGACACGTGCTGGTTGCCCGGTGGCTCGTAGAACTGGGGCATGACGCAGGCACAGCTTCTCGTCAGCACCACGGGTGCGGGCGCCCGCCCGCCGCGCTACTCACTCCTGGTCGCCAGAGACGGCGAAGAAGTCATTGCCGCCCAACGCCTTCGGCATCGCGTGTTCGCCGAGGAGATGGGCGCCACCCTCCACACCCCGACCCCCGGGTTGGACATCGACGCGTTCGACGAGCACTGCGACCACCTCGTGGTGCGCGAGGACGTGAGCGGCGAGATCGTCGGCTGCTACCGGATGTTGCCGCCGGACCGGGTGGCCGCCGCCGGGATGCTCTACTCCGAGACCGAGTTCGACCTCCGCAACCTCGGTCCGCTGAAGGACAGTCTCGTCGAGACCGGCCGATCGTGTGTGCATCCCGACCACCGCACGGGCGCGGTCGTCAGCCTCGTGTGGGCCGGCATCGCCCGCTACATGCTCCTTTCCGGACACTCGTGGCTCGCCGGCTGCGCCAGCGTGCCGCTGAACGACGGCGGCGCGCTCGCCGCCGGGGTGTGGCACACGGTGCGGCACAAGCACTACGCGCCAGCCGAGTACCGGGTCCGGCCGCTGCGGCCGTGGGACCACGATGGCATCGAGGCGCCGCGGCGCGTCGTCATGCCGCCGCTGCTCAAGGGATACCTGCGGCTCGGCGCCTGGGTGTGCGGGCCGCCGGCGATAGACACCGACTTCGGCGTCGCCGACCTGTTCGTCCTGTTGGGACTGAAGCACATCGACCAGCGGTACCTGAGCTACTTCCTCGGTGATCATTCATGAACCGGCACGCCTGGATGCCCGCGTCGCCGTGCGGGCCGGGGTGTCTCGGTGGGCAGGAACCCACGGTCGGCGGGTTCCTGCGCGCGCTGCGCGTCACCGCCGTCCTCACGGTGGTGCTGCTGAGCCTGCTGTCACTGGTCATGCTCCCGGTCGTCGGCGCCCGTGGCCGGAGCCTGCTCACCAAGGCCATCTTCCGCGGGGTGCTGCTGGCCATGGGCATCAGGCTGGTGGTGCACGGCACGATCCCGGGACCCGGCCGCGGCGCGCTGGTCGTCAACAACCACACGTCCTGGCTGGACATCGTCGCCGTCAACGCGGTCCGGCCGATGCGTGCGGTCGCCAAGCGGGACATCGCGTCCTGGCCGGTGCTCGGATGGCTCGTCTCCTCGGCGGGGTCGGTGTACGTCGACCGCGAGGGCCTGCGGTCACTGCCGGACACCGTCACGCGGCTCGCGGACGCCCTGCGCGCCGGTTCGATGGTCAACGTCACGCCGGAGGGCACCACGTGGTGCGGGCTGACCCACGGCCGCTTCCGGCCCGCCATGTTCCAGGCCGCGATCGACGGCGGCGTCCCGGTGCTGCCGGTGGCGCTGCGGTTCCGGCTCGTGACCGGCACGGTGACCACCGCGCCGAGCTTCATCGGCGCGGACACCATCGTCGACTCGGTGCGGCGGACGGCCGGACTGCGCGGCCTCGTCCTCGAGGTCCACGTCCGCGACGAGATCGCCCCCGGCCGCGCGGCGGACCGCCACGAGCTGGCCGCGCTCGCCGAGCACGCCGTTGACGAAGTGCTGACGCCCGTGGATCTTCGTGTGAAGTCCCGCGCCGACGGACAGCTACCTCAGGGGAACGTGACGGCAGCCAGCCACCATCCACTTCGGTAGCCGAGCCTGCGCCGGAACGCGACAAACACTTTTAATTCCGGGGAGGCGGGCTAGTGTCCCGCGCCGGAAATTCGGTGCGTAAGTCGGTGGATCCAGGTTTCTGCTGGCAAGGCGCCGATCCTCCCTCGTACCGGGTTGTACTCGACTGGCGCTGCGCCACCGAGACCCAGAACTTGACACAGCTCGGCAACGCCGCCAGCAGGAAGCTGGGCCGGCGAATTATGTGCTTGATTTCCGGCGCGGGACACTAGACCTCTACCTCGGTGGAGGTTGCACCATAGGCGGGTGACCCTGGAAGCCGCGCGGCAAGATAAGAAGTCCGAGTCCGTCTGGTCCGCCAGGTACCGGGCGACGACGATCGGCATGTTGACGCTGGTCACCATCGCCGCGTTCGAGCACCTCGGCGTCAGCACGGCGATGCCGAGGATGATGGCCGACCTGCACGGCGCGGCGCTGTACGCGTGGCCGTTCACCGCGTTCCTCGCCGCGAGCGTGATGGCCACGGTGCTGTCCGGACGGTTCTGTGACCGCCACGGCCCCGGCCCGGCGCTGGTCGCGGGCCCGGGGCTGTTCCTCGCCGGGCTCATCGCCTCCGGTGTCGCGACCGGCATGCCGGTGCTGCTCGCCGGCCGGGTCCTCCAGGGCCTCGGCCTCGGCACGCAGACCGTCGCGATCTACGTCCTCGTCGCGCTCGTCTACCCGCACCGCAGCCGCCCCGCGGTGTTCGGGCTGCTGGCCGCGGCGTGGGTGGTGCCGTCGCTCGTCGGTCCGACCGCGGCCGGCCTGATCACCGAGCACATCGGGTGGCGCTGGGTGTTCCTCGGCATCGCGCCGTTCGCCCTCGCCGGGGTGCTGTTGCTGACCCCGGTGATCCGACGCCTGCCAGACGTCGAACGCGACGCCCCGGAGTCGACCGTGCGGCGCGGGGTCGGGTTCGCGGCCGTCGCCACCGCGTTCGGCATCGCCGCGTTGACGTGGGCGGCCCAGCACCCGTCGCTCACTACGCTGTGGCTCGGGCTCGCCGGCCTCGCCGCGCTGGTGCCGGCCATGCGGATGCTGTTGCCGCGCGGCACGTTCGCCGCGCGGCCGGGGCTGCCGGCGACCGTGCTGGTCAGAGGCATCTTCGCGGGCGCGTTCTTCGGGGTGGAGGCGTACGTGCCGCTGACGCTGTCGGCCGTGCACGGGTTCTCGCCGGCCATGTCCGGCGTGCCGCTGACCGTCGGCGCGTGCGGCTGGGCGGCCGCGTCGCACTGGCAGGGCCGCCACCCGGACCTGGACCGGCCGCGGCTCATCCGGGTCGGCCTCGTCGCGCTGTCCGCCGCGCTCGCCGCGATGGCACTGGTCGGCGCCGACTGGGGCCTCGCGTGGCTGGTGCTGCCGTTCTGGTTGGTCGCCGGCGCGGCCATGGGCCTGTCGTACCCGTCGATCAGCGTGCTCGGCCTCGACTACGCCGCGCCGCGCGACCGGGGATTCACCTCGTCCGCGCTGCAGGTCAACGACATGACGTTCGCGGCCATCGCGGTCGGGCTCGGCGGCGTGATGCTCGCCACTTTTGCCTCGACCGAGCACCCGTCCGCGGCGATCGTGCCGCTGAACCTGCTGCTGGCGGGCCTGGCGCTGGTCGGGGCAGCGGTGTTCCGTCCGGCTCGGCCGGCCTGATGGCCGAAATTCGCCGGAAGCGGTCTACGCTTGTTTGGCGATGTCTTCCTCGACTGTGGTGACCTATCTCGACCACGCGGCCACGACGCCGATGCTGCCGGAAGCGGTGGCGGCGATGACCGCGCTACTGAGCGACGCGCGGCCCGTCCGGGCCAACGCGTCCTCGTTGCACACCTCCGGCCGGCGAGCCCGCCGGATGATCGAGGAGGCCCGCGAGGACATCGCGGCCGCACTCGGCGCCAGACCGTCCGAGGTCATCTTCACGGCCGGTGGCACGGAGAGCGACAACCTCGCGGTCAAGGGCATCTACTGGGCCCGCCGCGCCGCCGACCCGGCGCGCAGGCGCTTGCTGGTGTCGGCCGTCGAGCACCACGCCGTCCTGGACGCCGCCGAGTGGCTCGTCGAGCACGAGGGCGCCGAGCTGACGCTGCTCGAGGTCGACGCGTTCGGCCGGGTGCACGACGACACGCTGCGCGCGGCCATCGCGGAGGACCCGGCGAGCGTCGCGCTGGTCACGGTCATGTGGGCCAACAACGAGGTCGGCACGGTCAACCCGGTCAAGGAACTGGCGACGACGTGCGCCGAGCAGGGCATCCCCTTCCACACCGACGCCGTACAGGCGATCGGTGCGATCCCCGTGGACTTCGCCGCGTCGCGCGCGAGTGCGCTCACGCTCACCGGGCACAAGATCGGCGGCCCGTTCGGCGCCGGCGTGCTGCTGCTCGGTCGGGACGTGGCGTGCACCCCGGTGCTGCACGGCGGCGGGCAGGAGCGCGAGGTGCGGTCCGGCACACTCGACGTGCCGGCGATCTTCGCGATGGCCGCCGCGGTGCGGGCCGTCGTCGACGCGCGGCCCAAGGAGGCGCTCCGGGTGGCCGCGCTGCGGGACCTGCTCGTCGAGTCGGTGCTCGCCGAGGTGCCCGACGCGGTGCTGAACGGCGACCCCGGCCAGTCCGATGTGGACGACGCGCCGTCGCGCCTGCCCGGCAACGCGCATTTCACCTTTCCCGGCTGCGCCGGTGACAGCCTGCTGATGCTGTTGGACGCCAAGGGCATCGAGTGCTCAACCGGCTCCGCGTGCACGGCGGGGGTCGCGCAACCGAGCCATGTCCTGCTGGCCATGGACGTCGAGCCGGCGCAGGCGAGCAGCTCGCTGCGCTTCTCGCTCGGCCACACGTCGACCCGCGCGGACGTGTTCGCACTGGCCGCGGCCATCGGCCCGGTCGTGGCACGTGCCCGCAACGCGGGTCTGGTGGGCCTACGCCGCGCGGCACGAGTGGAGATCTCGTGAATGCCGTGAAGGACCCCTTCACGGCACTGGGGGGACGTTCGTGAGAGTGCTTGCCGCCATGTCCGGTGGCGTCGACTCCGCCGTGGCCGCGGCACGCGCGGTCGACGCCGGTCACGATGTCGTCGGCGTGCATCTCGCGCTGTCGGCGCAGCCCGGCACGCTGCGCACCGGTGCCCGGGGGTGCTGCACGGTCGAGGACGCGCACGACGCGCGCCGCGTCGCGGACATCCTCGGCATCCCCTTCTACGTGTGGGACTTCGCCGAGCGGTTCACCGAGGACGTGGTCGAGGACTTCGTCGCCGAGTACGCCGCCGGCCGCACCCCCAACCCGTGCCTGAAGTGCAACGAGCGCATCAAGTTCGCCGCGCTGCTTGACAAGGCGGTCGCGCTCGGCTTCGACGCCGTCGCCACCGGTCACTACGCTCGACTGTCCCTTGTGGACGGTCGGCCGGAGCTGCGGCGCAGCGCCGACGACGCGAAGGACCAGTCCTACGTGCTGGCGTCGCTGCGCGCGGACCAGTTGCGCCACGCCATGTTCCCGCTCGGCGGCTCGGTGAAGGGCGACGTGCGCGCCGAGGCCACCGAGCGCGGGCTGGCGGTGGCCGACAAGCCCGACAGCCACGACATCTGCTTCATCCCGGACGGCGACACCAGGGCGTTCCTCACGAAGAAGCTCGGTGAGCGGCCCGGCGCGCTGGTCGACGACGACACCGGCGCGGTGCTCGGCGCGCACACCGGCGTGCACGGCTTCACCGTGGGCCAGCGGCACGGGATCGGCCTGCGGGTGCCGGCCGCCGACGGCCGGCCACGCTACGTGCTCTCGCTCGAACCAGTGTCCGGCAACGTGCGGGTCGGCGCGGCGGAGAAGCTCGCGGTCCGCGAGATCGTCGGCACCGCCCCGACCTGGCCTTCCGGTGTCCCGCTCGACGGCGACACCCGCTGTGTGGCCCAGGTTCGCGCGCACGGCGGCACCGCGGCGGGCACGGCGTCCGTTGTGGACGGTCAGCTGCTGGTCCGGCTGGACGACGAGCTGCGCGGCGTCGCGCCGGGACAGGCCGTTGTGCTCTATCGCGAGGACCCCCGTGGTGATGAGGTGCTCGGGAGCGCGACCATCGCGACGACGAGTAACCAGATCCGCTAGTTCTTCTCATTCATTCGGCGCAACCCGTTACGCCGAGGGATGGGCCGTCGACGTATGGAGCGCGAAGACTTCCATACGTCGAGAGGTGACTCATGACACCCCCTAACCCGCTGCGTGGCGCCGGAACGCTCCGCAAGCTCCGCTCCACCGGCACCCTCCGCGGGCGAGGTGGCGTCCTGGACATCGACGATTCGCTCCGCAGGCTCCGCTCATGACCAGCGCGTTCCCGAACGGCGACCGCGGGCAGAACGGTCGGCCCAAGCGGAACCCTCTGATTCCCGACGCGATCGCCATTCCGCCCGAGATCCTCGCGCGGCACCGCATGCGCGTGCTCGACCCGGCGACCGCGGTCCGGCCCAAGGACGGCACCCGGCCGTACTCCACCGTGCACCGCACCGACACGCTGCTCGTGCCGGCCGGTGACGTGCCGTCCCTGCTGCCGAGTCCGGACGGGAACTCCCAGAACGACATCAACCGCGAGCTCGGCGAGATCGGCCTCGAGCTGCGGCCGAGCACCGAGGAGAGCTGGAACGGCGCCATCGGCCGCCTGCCGGCGAACCTCGGTGTGCCGGTGCCGCTGGTGCGAAGAGACGACCGGCCGGCCGACCGGGCGCCGGACCCGTGGGCGGCGCTCGTGGTCCTGCGCGACCGGTTCGCCAAGCGCGTCCAGGGCTACGGGCTCGACCACCTGGTGATGTCGGCCTCGCTGACGGTCGAGGGCGCGCCGGTGAGCCACGGCGGGTCGGTGGGTGGCACCCCGGTCTCACACGGCGGCAGCGTGGGTGGTGGCGTCGCCCTCTACACCGGCAGCCGCAACCCGGTCGCCATGTTGATGCCCCAACCCGCGCGGCGGTCCGCCAAGAGTCTCGTCGGTAACCGGCGGCCGGTGGTCGCGGTGCTGGACACCGGCATCGGCCCGCACCCGTGGTGGGCCGACCAGGACCCGGCCGACCCGATCGTCGAGGTGGCGCAGGACTTCCAGGACCAGCTCGGCCAGCAGGAGACCGGGCAGCCCAACGCCGTCGAGCCGAGCCCGCTCGATGACCCGTACGACGTGCCGGACGAGTTCCAGCCGCTGCTCGGGCTCATCGACTCGCACGCAGGGCACGGCACGTTCGTGTCCGGTCTCGTGCACCAGCTCTGCCCGGACGCGCGGATCCTGTCGCTGCGCATGCTGCACAGCGACGGGTACTCCACCGAGGGCGCGCTGCTGCTCGCGCTCAACTGGCTCGGCGACCGGGTCGACGCGGCCGTCAAGTCCGGTGAGACGGACAAGATGGTCGACGTGGTGTCGCTGTCGCTCGGCTTCTACCCCGAGACGGCCGACCCGCTGCAGGTGATCCAGGTGCTCGCCGCGATCGACCGGCTCACCAACCAGGGCGTGCTGGTGGTGGCGGCCGCCGGCAACGACGCGACCACCCGGCCGTTCATGCCGGCCGCGTTCGGCCGCGGCGCGGGCACCGCGGCGGACGGCCTCGAGCTGCTCAGCGCGATCGGCGCCCGCAACGCGCCGGGCGTCACGACCGCGGCGTTCAGCAACTGGGGCGAGTGGATCAGCCGGTGGGCGCCGGGTAACGCGCTCGTGAGCACCGTGCCGGTGTGGGAGGGCGCGGCCGGACCCGGGATCGTCTACCCGGACGCGGCGGGCCTCGGGCCCCGGCTGCGGACCGCGCCCGACCCCGACGACCTCACCTCCGGGTTCGCCGTGTGGGCCGGCACCTCGTTCGCGACGCCGGTGGTGGCCGGGCTGCTCGCGGACGCGCTGGCCACCGACCAGCACACGGTCGACGCGTTCGAGGGGGTCGGCCGTGCGCAGCGTGCCCTCATCGCGGCGGACGCGGAACTGGCACGCCGTCGCTGGCAGTGACGTTGGCGGGACCGGGCGTCGCGGTGCGGCCGCCCGGTCCCGCCGCGTCGTAGTGTTGCGCCATGGCGAGCTTGCCTAGGACACCGCGGCGGGCTCGCCACGCCGAGCTGCTCGCCGAGGTCGTCGCGTTGCACCAGGTCGCGCGCGAGGCCGGGTGGGCGTACCGGTTCGGCCGCGCGGTCGCGACCCTGCGGAACGCGTTGCGCCTGCTGGACTCCATCGCGCCGGACTCGCCGCAGGCCGCGGTGCTGCGGATCCGCATCCTCGTCAGCCTCGGCTACGCGCAGGCCGAGTCGGGTTCGCTCGCGGCCGGGCTCGATCGCCTCGACGAGGCCGCCACGTACCTGTCGACAGTGCCGCCCGGCTCGCGCCGCGCCGAGCTCGACGGGCTGGTGCTGGGCAACCGGGGGCTGTTGCTGCATCGGGCCGGGCGGATCGGCGAGGGCATCGAGCTGTTCGACGAGGCGATCGAGCGGCTCAGCGAGGAGGAAGCCGGCGCGCCGGAGGTGCTCGCCGGCATGTACCTCAACCGTGGCCACGCCTACATCGACCTGTCGCAGGTGGTGCGGTCCGCGCGGGACTTCGGGATGTGCCTCGGGCTGTGTGCCGAGCACGGCATGGGGTTGCTCGCGGACAAGGCGCGGCACAACCTCGGCTATGTCGCGTACATGACCGGTGACCTGCCGACGGCGTTGCGGCACTACGCGGATGTCGAGCGCAGCTACCGGGTCAGCACGCCGGGGCTGCTGCCGGCGCTGCGCCTCGACCAGGCCCGCGCGTTGCTGTCCGCCGGGCTCGCCGCCGACGCGGCCCGCCACCTCGACGAGGTGATCCCGCAGCTACGTCAGCAGCGGGCCGGGCAGGACCTCGCGGAGGCCGAGGTGACGAGGGCGGGCGCGGCGCTGCTCGACGGGAAGGTCGCCGAGGCGCGGCGGTGGGCGCGGTCGGCGGAGCGCGGGTTCACCCGGCGCGGCAACACGCGGTGGGCGGCGGTGGCGGCACTGGCCGCGTTGCGTGCCGAGACCACGGCCGCGCTCGACCCCGGCACCCGGCCGGCGAGCTCGCGGCCCGCGCGGCTGCTCGTGTCCGGCCGGATCCCGGCCCGGCTGCCGGAGCGGGCCGTCAAGCTCGCGGACACCCTGCGTGCCCTGCTGCTGGAGGACGAGACCGGGCTCGCGCTGATGCTCGCCGTGCGCCTCGAGCTGCGCCGCGGCGACCCGGCCGCCGCCGAGGTGCTGCTCGACCAGCTCCCGAAGCAGCGGTCGACGACGCCACTGGACCACAAGATGTTGCTGCGCCTGTGTCGCGCGGAGCTGGCCGTCGCGCGTGGCGACCGGCGGCGCGCGCTGGCCGAGGCGCGTGGCGGGCTCATCGAGCTCGGCCGTGCCCGCGACCGGATGGGCGGCCTCGAGCTGGTGTGCGGCACCGCGATCCACGGCCAGCAGCTCGGCGACCTCGCGGTGCGGCTCGTGCTCGACGGCCCCCGGCGCACCGCCCGGCAGCTCTTCGGCTGGCTGGAGCGGACCCGTGCGCAGGTGTACCGCTACGAGCCGCTGCCCGCGATCGACGACCCGGTGGTCGCGCAACAGGTCAGCGAGCTGCGGTCGCTGCGAAGGGCCGTGCAGCTCGCGCGCCTGGCCGGGCGACCGGCGCGGCAGCAGGAGAAGCAGGTGGCGGCGCTGGAGCGGGCGGTGCTGCGGCAGGGCTGGTACGCGTCGCCGTGGGGCCGGCCGCAGCCGGTCGCGTCCCTCGCCGCGGTGGTCGAGGCGTTGGGGGAGCGGGCGTTGGTGACGTTCGCGGTGTCCGGCGACGAACTGGTCGCCGTGGTGGTCGCGGGTGGCCGCACCCGCCTCGCGCGGCTGGCGCCGGCGGGCGAGACGGCCGAGTGGGCCCGGCGGCTGCACGCCGACCTCGACGCTCTCGCGCCGGACAGCCTGCCGCCCCCGATAGCGGCCGTGGTCGGCGAGTCCGCGCGGCACAGCGCGATCGCGCTCGACGAACGACTGATCGGACCCGTCGAGAAGATGGTCGGCGACCGCGAGCTGGTGGTCGTGCCGACCGGCGCGCTGTACGCGGTGCCGTGGGGGAGCCTGCCGTCGCTGCGCGGCCGGCCGGTGGTGGTGGCGCCGTCGGCGACCGCGTGGCTGACCGCGTTCCGGGGGGCGGTCGCGGGGAACCACGTGGTGCTCGCGCGTGGCCCGCTGCTGACCGAGACGATCACGGAGGAGGACGCGCTCGCCGTGACCTACCCGCGCGCCGTGCGCCTCGCCGGCGCGGCGGCGACCGTCGGCGCGGTGCGCACCGCGCTCGACGGCGCGTCGGTCGCCCACCTCGCCGCACACGGCGAGCACGAGCCGACCAACGCGATGTTCTCCCGCCTCGAGCTGGCCGACGGGCCCCTATTCGCCCACGAGCTGGCGCGGCTGACGCACCCGCCCGGCCACGTCGTGCTCGCGGCGTGCGAGCTGGCCATGAACAACATCCGGCCCGGCGACGAGGCACTCGGGTTCGCGGGCGCGCAGCTGGCCAGCGGGGTCCGCACGGTCGTCGCGGCGAGCAGCCGGGTCGGCGACATCGCCGCGGCCGCCGCGATGGTCGACTACCACTCCCGGGTCGCCGAGGGCACCGCGCCGGCGGCGGCGCTGGCGGCCGCCGTGGCCGTCGACCCGTTCCGCCGCCCGTTCATCTGCCTCGGCGCGGGTTGATCTCGCGGATCTGCCCGAACCGGACACCGAACGGCCACTATGCTCGCTGGTATGACCGCAGTCGTTGTAGTGCTGATCCTGCTCGTCCTCGCGGCTGTCGGGGTGATGCTCTACCTGCGGGCGCGGGCGAACCGCAAGCCCGTCGACGAGCGGCCCGGCAAGCCGGTCGACCCGCTGGCCGACCACCAGGGTGTCACCGACATCCGCACGGTCCGCGCCGGCGACATGATCGACTACGGCGACCAGCTCTACTTCGTGCGTGGCTCGCTGCGCCTCACCGAGGGCGGCTACACCTGGTCCGAGCACTTCCTCGACGACGCGCGCGGCTCCCGCATGTGGGTCTCCGTCGAGGAGGACCCGGACCTGGAAGTGGTGCTGTGGCGGGAGACCGAGGAGGTCACCGCGCCCGGCGGCAAGTCCATGGAGGTCGGCGGCGTCACGTACCGCAAGGACGAGGACGGCACCGCCAAGTACACGTCCGAGGGCACCACGACCGTCGCGGAACGTGGCAGCGTCGAGTACGTCGACTACGAGGGCCCGGACGGCAAGGCGCTGAGCTTCGAACGCTTCGACGGCGGCAAGTGGGAGGCCGGGCTCGGCGAGTCCGTCGCGCTGCCCGCGCTGCGGGTGTACCCGGCCGGCAGTGATCGCACGTGAGAGCACGCATCGACACCCGGTTCGCGGACTCGCGGGCCGCGGACCTCAGCCTCGCGTACGGCCTGCGCCCCTTACCCGCGCTCGGCACGCACCGGGTCGTGCTGCCGGGCCTGACGCTGGACCTGCGGGTGCTCGGCGCGTCCCACCAGGTCGTGCTGGGCGACTGGACCGAGACCGTCGCCTGCCTGCCGGACCGCCCCGGCGCGCTGCCGGCGCGGGACGAGACGGTCGTCGGCGACTACGTGGTGCGGTTCTCGGCCCGCTGTGACCGCCTCCCCGCCGACACGTTCGCGTCGCGGGTGGCGGCCATCGTCGCGGCGTGCGAGTCCGACGAGCACGCGCTCGTCGGCGAGTTCCCCGGTTCGCCGCTGGCCGTGACCGCGCTGTCCGCGCGTGCGCACGGCACTGGTGCCGCATGGCAGACCTGGCACGCCTACCCGCAGGCCGGCGAGCTGGTGTGGACCTCGACCGTGGTGAGTCCGCGATGAGCACCCGCAACAAGCTGCTCGTCGCGGGCGCTCTTGGCGGCGTCGGCCTGATCGTGCTGCTGTTCGCGATCTTCGGCGGCGGCGGTGTCCGGTCCTACCTGGACGACAACTTCCGCCGGCAGTCCGCGAACGGCAACTCGATCGTGTACACCTCGACGGCGAAGCCGAAGGCCGTGTACGAGCAGATCCGTGCCGCGCGCCCGCCGGCCGACACGCAGCTCGACCCGTCCGGGTACTTCATGCGGTACTCCGACGACATCGTCGCGGTCACCGCCAACGGCAGCGGCTCCCGGATCTACATCGACGACGAGCGGCGCGGCTACTCGCACTGGCTGTTCTTCGTCGGTGGGGTGTGGGGCACCGGCGGTTCCGGCGAGAACTTCCGCGGCGGCGGACCGGGAGGCGGCAAGTGAGGGTCGCGCCCGTTCTGGTGGCTCTTGGGTTGATGGTCGCGGCGCCCGCGGTCGCGTCGGCGGACGTGATCTTCGACCCGGCCGACGCCGACGAGCTCGCCGCCACCCTCGCGGAGGCGACCGACGAGCAGGACGTCTGCTACGGCTGGACGGTCAAGGTCGACGACGCCGTGGCCGGCGCCAGCCAGAGCGTCGGCTCGAACTTCGGCGCCGGCAAGCCGGTGTCGAGTGGTTCGTGCCGCGCGCAGGTCGAGTTCAACGCGTACATCACGTATACGAGCGAGTCGTCGGAGTCGGAGGACTCGGCGAGCTACGACGTGGTCAGCAGCCCCGGCGGCCCCAACCGCGACGACCTCGACGCGCTCGATCTGGACCTGGACAGCCTGACCGGCGAGGACCCGGACGTCGTCGTCGGCAAGGCGGTGGCCGCGCTGCCGCTGCTCGCCGCCGACAAGGGCATGGCCAAGGCGATCGAGGCGGCCCCCGAGACCGCCGACGCCCCGGCGGACGCGGCACTCACCGACGACCCCGGCTCGGACTGGTGGCGCGAGAACGGTGGCGTCTTCGTGTGGGGCATCGGGTTGTTGCTCGCCGGTGGCGTCTTCGCGTGGTGGGTCATCAGGAACAACAAGGTGCGGTGGACCCCGTCGAGCCGCGGCCCCGCCCCGGTGGAACAGGTGCCGGACTACGTCCCGGCGGACTTCTACGAGCAGCGCCAGGACGTGGTGGAACCGGAGGCGGAGCCCGCCGCCGAACCCACTGCCACCCCGGACCCTGAAGCCACCCCGGACACCACGGCCGACCCGGCCACCGAAGGCACCGAAGCCGCATCGCCGGCTGAGGAGTCCACTTCGGACGAAGACGCGGCACCGTCCAAGTCGGACACAGCGCCGTCAGAGCCAGCAGCGCCATCTGACCAGAAGGATAAGGAGTAACCCCCACCATGGTTTCCGACGTCTTTGGTGAAGTCGGCATCGCCGCCACCTACGGCCTGGTCGGCTTGGTGCTGATGGCCGTCGGCTTCGCGCTGATCGACGTGCTCACACCCGGCAACCTGCGCGAACAGGTCTGGGTGGACCGCAACCGCAACGCGGCCGTCCTCGCCGCCAGCAACCTGCTCGGTGTCGGCATCATCGTCGCCACCGCGATCGCCGCCAGCGACGGCAACTGGGCGCAGGGCCTGCTTTCCACCGCCGCCTACGGGATCCTCGGCCTCGCGCTGATGGGCATCTCGTTCATCGTGCTCGACCTCCTCACCCCGGGGAAGCTCGGCGCCATCCTGGTTCAGGAGGAGCCGCACCCGGCGGTGTACGTCAACGGCGCGTCGCACCTCGCGGTGGCGGCGATCGTTGCCGTCGCGATCTTCTAGGTGACCACCACCACCGACACGAGAACGCGGGCGACCCGCGCGGGTCTGCTGTTCGCCACGTTCGTCTGCGCGGCGTGCGGGCTCGTGTACGAGCTGGCCCTCGTCGCGCAGGGCTCCTACCTGCTCGGCGATTCCATCACGCAGGCATCGGTGGTCCTCGCGACCATGGTGTTCGCCATGGGCATCGGGTCGCTGACCGCGAAACCGTTGCAGCGCAGGCCATTGCTGAGCTTCGCGGTCGTCGAGGCGCTGCTTGCCCTGTTCGGCGGGCTGTCCGTGCTCGGGCTGCACGCGGCGTTCACCTGGCTCGACCTGTACTGGCCCGCGCTGATCGGCATCGCGATGATCGTCGGCGCGCTGATCGGCGCCGAGATCCCGCTGCTGATGACGTTGCTGCAGAAGATCCGCAAGCAGGACGCGGGTTCCGCGACCGCGGACCTGTTCGCCGCGGACTACATCGGCGCGCTGATCGGCGGCCTCGCGTTCCCGTTCCTCCTGCTGCCGCTGCTCGGCCAGACCAGGGGCGCGCTGCTCGTCGGCATGATCAACGCGGTCGCCGGCGCCGCGGTGGCGCTGTTCCTGTTCAAGGTCACCGTCGGTAGACGGCTCGCGCTCGCCGCCGGCACCCTCGCCGTGCTCGCGGTGCTGGGCGTCGCCTTCGCCCAGAGCGACACGTTCCTGCGCTATGCCCGCGACGAGCTGTACGAGGACCCGGTCGTCTACTCGGAGACGACCGCGTACCAGGACATCGTGGTCACCGAGTCCACCCCGCTCACCGCCGGCCCGACCGACACCCGGCTGTTCCTCAACGGGGACCTGCAGTTCTCGTCGGTCGACGAGTACCGCTACCACGAGTCGCTCGTGCATCCCGCGCTCGCCGGCAAGCGCGACCGCGTGCTGGTGCTCGGTGGCGGCGACGGCCTCGCGATGCGGGAAGTGTTGCGCTACCCCGATGTCCGGGAGGCGGTCGAGGTCGAGCTGGACCCGTCGGTGCTGCGGCTCGCACGGCAGAACCCGGCGCTCCCG
>Ga0193716_1000236_pt1 | contig 34231 bp, 37 predicted proteins | sample U2c1metaG_FD_145901 | JGI IMG/M metagenome (GOLD analysis project Ga0193716, IMG submission 145901) | Soil microbial communities from a riparian zone of the East river system, Colorado, United States - U2c1 | ecosystem: Environmental > Terrestrial > Soil > Riparian zone | place: USA: East River...
TCGCTGTATGGGACGTAATCAGCCACCGGCTGGGCACCTTGCAAATAGCAATGAAGGTTCCCAAACGTTGAGCTATCGGCAAGCGCTTCGGCCTTTCAAAGGTACGCCTCTTGCTTGGACAACTGGCCAAAGGTAAAACCAAAGTGTGTTTTTCACGTCGCGAAAATTTTGTTGCATTGACTTGGCAGCTTTGGTGCATCCACTTCACAGGTTTTGTCGCATCCTCTTTGTACGAAGTCATTGAGTATTGTTCGAAGTTGTCGCATCCTCTTCTGGATCTGACACCGGCCGTTCGTCGCCGCTCACCGCGAGCTCTTACGTTGGCCGAGCGGGAGGACATCTCACGAGGCATCGCTTCCGGTTCCTGGGCTTGGTTACCATCCATCCGTCCCGATCCATTCCCTGAATCCGGATTCCACTCGCATTTACAATCACTCACGCAGAGGCAATCCGCAGACGGGAGCGATGATGCGTCTTTGGCTGGCATGGTGCATAGCGCTGGTGCTCTGTCTTCCCCTGCGAGTCGATGCACGGCAGGAAAGTCCATCACCGGTGTCAGATCCGCAGAAGGCTCTTGAGCGGCTGTGCTGGTGGAGGGGTTGATCCGACTGGATGTCACCGTGACCGATCGCGACGGTGGTGCGGTCTCTAATCTCCAGCGCGCCGACTTCACACTTCTCGACGACGGTCATCCGAGAGAGATCGTCGCCTTCCGCGCACCTGCTTCTCCGTACCCTCCACAGTAAGCAGCCCACAGCGGTCCTCATCCTCATTGACACGCTCGATCTCGAGCCTAAACTCGCCAACTTCGAGCGATCCCAAATAGCGAAGTTCCTGCGCCGTAACGAAGGCCATCTCATCCAGCCGGTTACGGTCTACTCGCTCGACAACAAGGGTCTAGCACTTCAGGCCAAGCCTTCGCGTGATGGAAATGCTCTTGCGGTGGCCGTCGAATCCGGTACCACGATCGATTTCCTCTTTGGCGCTCCTGGTACGAACGCGACCAATATCGACAGGGACTACAGGCAATTCGCTCCGATGACCGGGATACGCGCACTGGGATCGATCGGCGCCAGCCAGTCCACGATTCCTGGCCGCAAGTTGCTGCTCTGGGTGGGTGCGGGGTTCCGGCCGAGCGGTAGCGGCTCCTATATCAACGCGGGTTTGGACGTGCATAGTCCAGAGACGCAGAGGTTTCTCCTGGCGAAGGCTCAGTGGCTCTCCACCTGCCCTCGCCAGGCCCGGATTACTCTGGATGCGTTCTCTGTAGGAGAGGACGAAGCATCCTTCCTCAACGTTCAGGATCCGCACATCTCGGTGCCCGCGGCGAAAGTCGCTAGCCCAGCGGATAGTGCGGGCATACTCATCCAAGTCCGCGCCAAGGACGCCTGGAAGCTCTACCTGGATGTGGTTCCTTCGCCTGAACGTGTTGGCATCATGGACGTGTACAAAAAGACCCTCGCCGTGAAATCCGGCGGTCGCGTTCTGCCCGCGTCGGACGACCTGTCGGCACAGATCGAGTCCTGCGTTCAGCAGGCGGATTCTTTCTACACTCTCACCTTCGATCCGCCTCAAGCTGCGAAGCCGAACGAGTACCACTTTCTCCAGATCGGGCTCACGAATTCCGGATACACTGCGCATCTTCGTAGCGGTTACTACAACCAGCTTTTCTACGCGGACCCTCCCAACCCGGCGGTTCGCTCTGTCTCCGCCACGCAGTTCGGGAACATAGTCATGACTCTCTCGATGCGGACGCGTGCTCACGACGTCCCCGCGCAGGAGATCTCTGCACTCCAACTGAACGAAAGGCTTAGCGGTCGCCGTGCAGCCGAGCTAATGAACCGTTTCAGCAACGCCGCTGCTGCCGATGCCGTTCGTGCAGTCATCGATCAATCGGCCTTTCTTCAGCCGCCGCGGTCGGAGATACTTCCTGAGCCTCCGCCGGATCAAGCCACCCGGCAGAACATTCTTGCTTCTGCCAGTGACTATCTCAGTCATATCATTCCGAAGCTTCCCAACTTCGTCGCGAACCGCAGCACCGTTCTGCTCGATCAGGGATTCTCGAATCGAGATCCTTCTGCAGCGGCTTTTGAGGCAGCGCCTTTTTACGTAGCCGAAGCCTGGGATGGCACCGTAACCTACAGCGGCGGCAAGGAAGTGGTAACGAGCGGACATCCGCGGAGCTCCAATCCGGCTAGTTCGCGATCTATCTACGGCATCTTCGGTCCGTTTCTCGGTTACACCGTCCGGGTCGCCCTTGATCTGCCGGGCAGCATAATTTGGAGCCGCTGGGAACGGGGACACGGCAGCAAACTTGCCGTCTTCCGCTTCGAAGTTCCGTTCGACAAGACACTCTATTACCGCGTATCGGGATGTTGCCTTCCCGGAACCGGGGAATCGTATAGCATCCTGCCGGGTTACCGCGGCGAGATCGCGATTGATCCCGTCAGCGGAGCTATTGTTCGCGTGCAGGTGCAGACCGTATTTCCGGGCTTCGTTCCAACGAATCGCTCCGATGTGATGGTGGAGTACGGCCCTGTTGCGATGGGAGACAAAACTTACATGGTTCCGCTTCACAGCATCGCCGTCCATCGCGGACGTACGATGCTCGCGCAGAAGCAGGAAGATTGGAATACGAGCTTTCAGACATGGAGTCCCTTCCACACGCAAATCAGCGAGTTCACCTTCGATCGCTACCATCTCTTCCAAGGCGAGATGCGCATCCTCCCGGGTTTCACACCCGTACCGGAGAAAGATCCGACAGATCCGTCATCCTCCGACAAGCCCAAGAGTCGTGAACATTAATCCGCGAGATCCTCTATAAAACCCATTCGGATATCTCTCGTTGCTTTTGAAGCACATGCGAATATAGCTACGTATCCTTACTGCCGTCACGACTAAAACCCAATGGCTCATTCGTCAAGATTTGTCCTTCTTGCCCTGCTGCTCGCGGCTGCTGCCATCCTCGCATACCGATACCGGGGTCCCCCGGACCATCCTCACAGCAGCGTCGCTGAGGCGCATCGCGTACCCGTCCTCGTTCCCGGCGTTGTGGAGCCGGAAGAAATGCGGATAGAGCCATTCCCGTTATACGCGCCAACCGAGCCGGAGCGAATGCTGGGCGAGGCCATGAAGGAAACACGGGGCAACAGCGACCCTAACGCGCTATTGCCCGCTCTCAACCGCATTCTTGCCAAATATCCCGACTACGCGGACGGATACGTGATGCGATTGGGATCGCTCTGCACCGAGAAGGATCACGCAGCCATCCTCTCGGATATCAATAACGCACTCAGATACGACGGTAATTCCGAGAATGCGAAAGAGACGCACACTTCGCTGCTCTCCATGAAGGCGAAGGCGGAACACGATGGTGGCGATGATGCCTCAGCCATTCGGGATCTGGACACGGTCCTCCAAGCCAACGTTGCAGACGGCACGCGATTCGCTAACAGCGGTGGCATTGCGCCGGAAAAAACGACATCGGCCTGCACCTGGTCCGAGACCGACATGGGCGAGCTGACACAGCGGTTCCCGAGCGATTACCGCTCCTTTCTGTATGCGGGGCTATATTACGGCTTCTTTACCACCTGGAATGAAGACTCCGCCAAACCGGCGATGGAAAACCTCGATAAAGCGGCGGAGCTTAACCCAAATTCCGCGTTACCGTATTTCTACAAGGCACATATCCTCCAGCAGGGGGCTTTCCTGAAGTCGATGAACTGGTCCGATGCGCAGCGTGCTGACCATAGTCAGCGGCTTCTAGGCGAGTTGAACAAAGCGCTGGCACTCGACCCAAATCTCCTGCCTGCGATCAGTGATCGAGCGGAGATATTTCAGCCTCAAGCAGTTTCAGCAAGCCATCCCCGATTATGACAAGGCCATTGTGCTCGATCCGAAGGACGCTGGAGCGTATAACGACCGAGGCCTTGCGAAGATGAAACTCGGCAACACCTACGACGCGATATCGGATTTCAACGAAGCCATCAGGCTCAAGCCGCGTGAGCTTCAGAAGTCAAGCAACTATGAAAACCGGGCTGATGCTTACCTGAAAACGCAGCAGTGGCCGTTCGCCATCCGAGACCTGACAACGGCCATTTCACTGCAGACCGGTGGCGTGTCTTTGCTGATGAACATCAATCAGTTTCGCGCCATCTATCCCGAGTACAAAAGCGCGTCCGACGAAGCCGTTACGCGCAAACTGAACCAGACCTTCTTTCCCAAACCTGAAGTATGAGGATTTTCCAGGAGCTTTCTGCACGACAACGTTGAGAAGGGCTTCTTCAACTCCACCACGCATCCCGATCTCTACATCAAGCGTTCGGATGCTTATCTGAAAAACGGTGACTGGCATAGTGCGGCGGCTGATTTCCGAAGCGCTGCTAACGGCTTTACCCAGTACGCGACCGCCGACCGGTGGCGTCCAATTGGCACGCAGCAGAACTCCCAACTTTATATCGACATGCAGACATTCGACGATTCCGTCCGGACATCCATGAAGGTCTGGACTAAGCAATCTGACGGGGCGGCTGACGCATCAGGCCCGTACTCTCTCAATCAGTATGAATTCAACTGCGGGACTCACCAATTGCGTACCGTATCGTTTGCCCGCTACAGCGCCTCCGGCAGCCTCCTAGCCAGCCGAGGAGACAGCAAGTGGGAAAGCTCTATCCCGGATACACTCGGGGAAACGCTTCTTAATGACATTTGCAGAGCAAATAAATGAAAGTTTCCAGCAGATGCATGGCAAATTATGGTTTCGCACAGGGGCTAAACCTAGCTCATTTTTACTGCACGGACTAATGGTGTGTGTAGCTTAAGGATTTATTTGGCGTAGCATTTGTGCCAGTATCTGTCGCTTGGCACGAGGGGCGGAGCGCGGGCAGCATGCAGGTGGATCATCGATCTGCTTGTGGATGAATGAGTTGGCTCTGTCGGGATGGCTTTGGTAGTGCTCGTTGGCGCAGCCCGTACGACAAATATCGCCTCAAAAGCTACGACAGTTAATTTCACAAGCCACATTCTTGTGGAACGAGAAGTGATAAAGCGGGCGGGTACACGTTAGAGTATGGCCGATCAATTTGTGGCTGCCTCGTCAAAGATTGGATCGCATCTGCTCTAGGCTCTGCAGACGGTCTTCTCAATCGAAAGACGATCAGCGTTGCGGGACGGGGCAGCAGAGCCGGTTCGATCCCTTGCGCTATGTGTTCAACAACGAGCGTCCGCATGAGGGTTTGAATAATCAAACACCGCGAATCTTTAGCAGCCCAGTTCCGTGCGCCTGCCACGATCCGTGCCTGAGTTCACCTATCCTAGCGCATGCACCACCTTGCGATTTGTCTCCATCCGCTCACGAAACTTCGCCCCCTCTGCTGCGGGGGACCCCCAGCGACATATAGCGTGAAGCAAGTATATAGGGGGCGGATTTTATGCCAGGCTCGAACGATGCCATATCCATATCCTTCGAATGGCCCGCCATCTCACCCCAGCTATCTGTTGGATCTACCACAATCTTCCGGTCTTTCAGCAGCGCGATCAACTTCTTCGATGCCGATCAGTCCTTTTTATTTACTGTAAGCACTCTTCTCTTATTGCTTCATCACGTTAGTTTGACTCCATTTCAAGGCTGAGGAAATTTACCTGGTACGGAGTAAGTTGTGTCTGTCACTTTTCCTGTCTCCATCACTTGTTTGAACCTGTGCAGATTTGCTGAGACTTCGGCAGCCGGGTATTTTCCAATCAATGCAAGCGCCGCCCGCACAAGTTTGCCTCCGGGTGCTTTCATCACTTCGCGAACTTGCGTCTCACCAGCCTCGGGTCCGGAAGCGAAATAGATCTCCCAGTAAGTTCTAGTTGTGGGAGAGGTGACTATTTCGTAGCGAATCAATTCGCTTTCGCGCTTCTCGGTCACTTCGATAACCCAGTGTGCTTGAATGCCGAAAGGGCCTTCTATTGTCCATCGGGAAGTTGCCGGACCGGTTGGCTCAATGGCCATGACATCCCCGAGAAAAATAGGCAGGTTCTTGAAGTCCTGATATAAACTGAAGACCTCCTCAACCGGACGTTGGATCGTTACGGTTGCTTCAATCGTATTTTTGTCCAATGCAGTCGATGAGTCACTTTGCATATGCTGTCTCCGATCCAATAGCGTTTTACCGATGAAGATTAGGATCACGAGCAAGCCGATGGCGGCTGCTCCCTTTGTAAAAACCTTTCGCTGAGCGATTCGCATCAAAGCCCCGGTTGCATAGCTACCTCCGCAAGACGATCAAATTCGGCTGCGGGGAGTAGTCCAGAGATCAATCGTTGTGCGATGAGCCACGCCGGTGTGCCTTGAACGCCATATTTGTGGCCAATCGTCTCAGCGTTGCTAACCGCGGCGAAAGCGCTGCCGTCTGCAAAAGCTGAGTGCAAAGCCTCCAAGTCGATACCTAGATCTGTCGCATGTTCGTCGACCACAGCCGGGTTCCCGAGATCCTCGCCGAGAGCGAAGTGTGCCGCAAAGAGATCCTTCTGGAACTGATGGAAACTGTCCGGCTGATGCCGCCGAACCCACTCGGCAGCGGCCAGAGCACGACGGGTATCGGGAAGGTGCGGCGGCCAGTTCAGCTGCAATCCAGCTTCCTTAGCCTCCCGCTCCAAATTGGCGTACATCAGCCCGTTGCGGGTACCCGCCGGAACGCCTGCAGGAGGGATGTCTGGGTGAGCCTGAAAGGGCAGCCCGATTACGTCCAGACCATGCCGAACGAGAATTGTGGTTCGGCTCTGTCCGACGTAGCAGAACGGGCAAAGGAAATCGTACCAGTGCAGGACCGTGCGAGGGTTTCTTACTCTGCTCTCGAGATCATTGTTAGCCATATCCTCCGTCTCTTTAAAGCCCTCTATACTGCGTGGCCGATACCTGGCCTCAATCATCTTTCCTGCCTTTCCGCTTGGATCGCCAAGCCTTGTGAATTTTGCCCGAATCGCCGTTCTGAACACCGCCGAGACGCAACTCATTCGCGCCAAGCGCCGAAAATCTGTTTGTCGGGGGCAAAAGTGTTGATGGTTCTCAACTCAGTTCAATCCGGAAATGTCCACAACACGAGCCGGAACTTCGATGTTGAGCTTCACTAGGTCGTAGAGCGTTGTTCCTCCGGCCATCAGCCGCGTTTCGGCGCCGCCGTCAGCCATAACTTGTACAGCGTCGTGAACGTGCTGCCCTGGTGTAAACGAAAGGATGCATTACTCCCGCCGCATCTTGAGTGAATCGTCCTGAACTGTAGCGACAATGCCGACATGGCACCCCAACGACAGATGTTTGCCGCTCATGTATTCGCGGATCTGGTAAGCGAGGTTGCATGTCCCTCGTGGACGCAAGCGACCGCAGCATGATCTGCCCGGGCGTGCAATAGCCACATTGCAATTCCTAGTGGTCAATAAGGCCTGCTGCATAGGATGGAGCTCGCCATCGTGAAATGAAAGGCTTCGTGCTTGGATTCTTTAGTCATGTGGTTGCTTTCCTTGGTGATGACTTTTCGTTTCTCATGCGTGTTCGCTCTAACTTGCGGTGCAGCATCTCCAGTAAATGCTTTGTGTACATGTCATTGGCGATGAAATCGGCTCCCTGGCTCATGATCTCCGCAAGAACCATCTCGCCGTTTCGATCAATGAATGTCACGTCACGCAGCTCGACAATGCATTTACGCCTGTCAGGACGGCAATGCCGTTCACTCCAGGTTGAACTCAGTTCATGGGCCCATTGGCCGACCAACCGTCCTTGCAATGATCATCTTTGCTTATCAGGAAAGTCGTCGATAGTGATCTTCAGCATCGCTGCTCTCCCGTTGATCAACCGGACGCAAATGCGAATTGCACGTGAAGAGCCAAAGGGCGTGCTGCTCTGGAATAGGCCTATCCTTTTGTCGAACCGGCATTTAGGACGGTGGCGATGTTACGACGCGACTAGGCGTGGATGGTATGAAGACGGAGGTTTGGCGCACGCGCCGGAAATCCAGCTCAAGGCGCTACCATCCGGGACTCCGGTGTGTCTAAATAACGTGAGCTTGTCGCCCCCGAAACCTGCGGTTCCGTTTCAAAAACAACTTGCGGATGACAAGGCGCGCCTACCGTCCATCTTCGACGAACTATTCGATCAAGTATCCGAGGCAATTCTCCTTCTGGACAACGCTTCACGTGCCGTTCGAGCCAACCGCGAGTTCGTACGTTTGTTCGGGCACTCGCAAGAAGAAATCATTGGCAGATCAGTTTCGTCGCTGATTGTTCCTGAGGAGCGTCGAGATGAAGCTGACGGCTTCGCTAATTCACTGGCTCGGGGACAAACGGTCAACGCCGAGACCGTGCGAATCCGCAAAGACGGCAAACGTATCGATGTATCCTTGGTAGAAGTCCCGCTCAGCATCCCTGACGAGACTGTCTCCAGTTATGCAATCTACCGTGAAATCACCGAGCGTCGGCGTCTTGAACGCGAGTTGCAGCACGAACGCGACCGTCTTCGCTTGCTATTGGATCTGAACAATCGCGTCGCATCGCACTTAGATCTTCGCAAGATCTTTGAGGCGGTGTCGAGTGAGGTCCGCCGCGTGTTCAATTGCGATTTCGTGGGGCTGGCGTTGCCCGAGAGTTCCGGAAGATATTTGCGGCAGCACATGGTTGACTTCCCAGAGAGCAAAGGCCTATTCAAGGAAGGCGCTTTGTATCCGATCGAAGGGTCACTGTCGGGAGTTGCATTTCGCAACATCAAGCCAGTTCTTCTCACGAAACTTTCAAAAGGCAGGCATGTTTGGAGTTCCGACCAGGATTTCTACAAGAGGATTACTACGAAGGACCGTTCGGGTCTGGCTGTTTCGTTCCTCTAGTAATCGAGGACCGAGTGTTGGGCGTGCTTCAACTTACTAGTCGAAAGGAGCATTCTTTTTCCGAACAAGATCTTGAACTCCTCGGCCAAGTCGCGAACCAGATTGCCATCACGCTTAACAACGCTTTGCAGTATCAGCTGGTAAGTGAAACCAAGGAGCGGCTTGCTGAGCAAATGCTCTATTTGGAAGACGAAATCCGGGTCGAGCACAACTTCGAAGACATTGTTGGAAACAGTCCCAAGCTGAAAGCTGCGCTCGAGAATGTTCAGATCGTGGCGCCTGTGGACTCATCTGTTCTCATCTTAGGGGAAACTGGCACAGGCAAAGAGTTGGTGGCCCGCGCGATTCACGACCGGAGCTCTCGCAGAGGGCAGCCTTTTGTGAAGGTAAACTGTGCCGCGATTCCCTCAGGTCTTCTCGAAAGGGAGTTGTTCGGCCATGAGAAGGGCGCGTTCACTGGCGCCATAGCTCAAAAGATGGGAAGATTCGAACTCGCACACAAGGGCACACTATTTCTCGATGAGGTCGGTGACATACCGCTAGAACTGCAACCCAAGCTACTCAGAGTTTTGCAGGAGCAGGAGTTTGAGAGACTGGGCAGCAATCGCACGCAAAGCGTCGATGTTCGGTTGGTGGCTGCCACGAATTGCAACCTTACCGAAATGGTGGCCGAGAAGAAATTTCGCAGTGATCTTTATTATCGCTTGAGCGTATTCCCCATAGCAGTTCCGCCACTGCGCGAACGCCGTGAAGATGTTCCTCTTCTCGTCCGCCACTTCGCCAACAAGTACTCTCGGCGCATGGGTAAACAAATCGAGAGCATCCCTAAAGAAGCGATAAATGCGCTCCGTCGGTATGCATCGCCAGGAAACATACGGGAGTTGCAGAATCTTATGGAGCGGGCTGTGCTGCTGTCTAGTGGTCCAACGCTACGAGTCCCAATGGCAGAGATTCTTGCTGATTCAGAGGGTAGCAGAGCCTGTGATGGCAATGCGTTAGAGCAAGCCGAGCGAGAGCTGATCCTGAAAGCACTCCACGAAACAAACTGGGTCGTGGGAGGTTCCCGGGGTGCAGCAACTCGATTGGGCCTCAGTCGGACAACACTGGCCTACAAGATGCAAAAGTTGGGCATCTCTCGCCCGACGTAGTGACGAATTAGCCGCACCTGTGCCAAACCTCCGTCCCGTCAGAACCATCCTGGCACGCCGACCTGTGACCGTTCGGCCGCCTAAAGATCCATGCCACTATAAGATCCATTGCTGTGCGGCGATCAAGATGTTTTGGCTACGTGCGTGCATGGTTTATCGGCGTTGAGTTTGATAAACACTGCGGCGAACACAGCATGCGGCTCGCAATACAGATTGAGAACGAACATGACTAGCACGGACAATGGCAGAGTGATTACCAAGAGCGAGCGCTACCGTGAGATCCTCACGGTACTTGCTCGTCATGGCATAGGAATCGTCGACGCGGAATTCATCAAGCACGAAGCCGGTGATCAAGCCCGCGCTGAGCATCTTCGCCGCGCGTGCGAGGAACTCGGAACGATGTTCGTCAAGATCGGTCATTTGAGTATTTTTCAAGGAAGAAAACTCTTGAACAACTTTATGCGACAAATGCCGCGATTGATAATCGCCATCGCAGCTCTATTGTTGGGTACCCTTCTACCTGTAGTCGCGTTTGCTTCCTCGAGATCTTCTCTGCTGGCAAACGGAGATCACATCGGCACAGTATTTGGAACACGCCTCTGGTATAGCGTCGCGGGCCATGGTCCGCCCCTCTTCGTGGTTTCGACGCAGTATGGCATCGGCACGTCCTATCTTCGTCATAGCCTCACCCCTCTGGAGAAGCACTTTACTCTTGTTTATGTAGACCTGCGCGGAAATGGCAACTCTGAGGTACCGGGAGATCTGACCACGATATCCACTCGGACCGACGTGAGCGATCTTGAACAACTTAGACGCCTCTGGGGCCTCGAAAAGCTTGCGATTCTTGGCCATTCCGGCGGAGGAGCTGTGGCGTTGGGATATGCAGAAACCTATCCCAGCCACGTCTCTGCCATTGTCCTAGTAGATACGGAGGTGATTGACCTCTATCCGTCACCTGGAACAGATCGCTTCCGTGCGAAGTGGCGTAACGATCCAGCGCATGCATTTGCTGTCCAACACTATGATGATCCCGTTGATAACGAGGAAGAATTGAATGCCTATTTCCATAGCACGTTTGCCTGGTACCTCGCAGATCCGGCAAAGTACCTCGGTCAGTTGCGACGCATTCAGGAAGGAACTGTCATTCCGTGGCAGGTCTTCTCGAGTTGGCTAGCCAATGATAAGCGGGATGCCTGGAAACAATCAACAGAGTTCCCAAACGTAATGTCGCCAACTCTCATTCTCGTTGGTCGCCAAGATGCAGAGTGCCCAGTCGAGATTGCTGACGCAGCGCATCAGGGAATCCGGAGCTCGGAGGAGGTCATCTTCGAAAATAGCGGACACTTCCCGTGGTTGGAAGAGAAGCAGAAGTTCTTCGCTACGATCGAAGGATTTCTCAGGCGTACGCATATTTGAAGATGATTTTCTGTTAATCAATTGACGAGCGCATTCACCACGAGTTTTCGACGCAATCGTCGATAGTGTGAGACTAAAACGCTAGGAAAGAAAAACCAGAAAACCCTTTAACGTAGTTGACCTGCTCATAGGAACACGACTTTTTTGCGGGCACATAAAACCCAAGTCACGGCCACCTATGGCGACGCGATGTTATTTGAATAAAGGATATTAGTATGTCTATTTCTGTTTCGATCATTGGTGCTTCGGGTGCGGTCGGCACGACGCTAACTACCCACATTCTTCGTAGCGGCTTGCTGGGAGCATATGACCGTCTTCAACTTGTCGGAAGAGGCGTACCCGCGAGCGCGGCAAAATTGCTAGCCATTCGTATCGACTTACTCGACGCTTTCGATGATGCACGCGTCGAAATAGAAGTGGTCCCGAACATAGAAGATGTAGATGGCGATATTGTCATCGTATGCGCAGGAAAAACGCTTTCATCTGAGCCACTGAACCGGCGTAGTATGGGCACCGCAAATATTCCGCTATTTGAGCGGATTGCGGATGCGTGCGCTTCTCGTGTTCCTGAAGCACTCTTTATTGTCGTGAGTAATCCTGTGGAACTAGGGGTACAGGTTTTCTCTAATAAGCTCAATAGGCATCGTGTTTTGGGAATGGGGGCACAGCAGGATTCGCTCCGCTTTGCTCGAGCGATTGCAAAGGACCTGGAAATCAGCCGCCGCGAGGTCCGCGCGTCTGTTCTCGGTGAACATGGTCAGGCAATGGTCCCCCTATGGAGTACCGTCGAGCTCATGCTCCCGGATCCAGTGCTTCAGGACGCTCTTTCTCAGTTGAAAGAACTGAGTGGAACCATCCCACTCACATAGAGAGTCGCATCGCTACAAAGCAAAGTATCTGAACTGCTTCGTTCCGAAAAGATTGCGGAAGCTTATGAAATCACTCGACGGGCATCAGCGGATGCACGAATCTTGGTTGAACCGACGATCACCGGCCACGCGATGCGTTCAACGCCAAATGCAACCGCAAATGCAACTCTGCATTGTCTTACTGCCGCAATGATGAACGATCATAGACGCATTCATGGCCAAGTCCTACTTCAAGGGGAGTTTCTGAACCTCAACGGTGTCTGTGGCGTTCCACTCAATGTAAATCGAGAGGGATGGCACGTCGCACAGCTGGAGACTCTCACACCTGAGGAGCAGGTTCAAATTAGACGTGCTGCTCGTTCAATTGAGGGCTATCTGAGTAGCGTATGTTCCAACATCGATCAGCTAATTGAGATCCAATGAACACTGCGAAGCGGTGCATTGGTGTCCCGATTCGTCTGCGCCGTTTTATGCACTTCTAATTTTCATTGTGGATTTTATCAGAACGTTGTGCCAGAGTTTTCTGCGCCGCCGTCTGTCGGAATACCGCAAGAGCCCATCCCTTCATCGCAATCACGAAGAGAGAGAAAAGATGAAAGCTGCATTTATTACACTTCCCACCTTTCGAGACCACACCAACAGCTCTAGAAAGAAATCGCGCTGGAGTGGCTCGCGTTCTGCAACTGATGAAACCCTGCATCGATGTGGCCGAATCCTATTCGGAACGATTGGGAATGGATATCGATTGGAGCGATCCTGATCCCAGTATTTCGAAGCTGGCGTGGATTGTGCAATTGCCCAGACAGCTCGATTTTCCCGGCGACCATTGGCCAGCTCAATTTCACTATGCGGGTCCGTTTCACGATGACAAAGGACGAGCAGAAACACCGTTCCCGTGGGAGAGACTTACAGGGGAGCCTCTCATCGTCGAGTGCGCCGGGGATTGAGGCGTTCATCCGCGAAAACGACTCCAAGCTGAAGACGAAGGAGTAGGGCTTTTGAAGAAAGTGGTCCGGACCGAATTTGCTGTCCCTGCGGGAACGAGAAACAGCGGAAGGGTGTCCCTGTACAATTCCCAATTGCGGCATAAGCCGTCTATTGAGGTACTGCGAAATGGCGAAGAAGGAATCTGAGAAGAAGGCCCTGAAGGCAATTGATAAAGCAGTGAGGAAGGCCATCAAAAGTGGCATCAGCGGAGGTTTGGTGGACCAGACGGTCGCGACGGCGATACACGCGACTACTGTGAAGGCCGCAAGGAAAGCCGACACACCGCAGAATGAACCTGTCAAAGCTGAAAAGGCCAAATCACCGAAGAAGACAGCAAAAGCCACGAAGAGGACTGAGCAGGACGTAGACTGACGGCGCGGACCGGGGTGGCTGTATGTTAGAAAACTGTGAACCTCTGGTTCTTCCGGCAATCGGAGCGCATCAGCCAATGTAATTGGCTGATGCAATGTGACGCCGTTTACGATCACATGCAACGCCAGCTGATGCGAGACCTTGAGACGAACTGGTCCTGAAGTAAGGTTGCGTAGACGGAAATATTCATGGTCAGCTGCCCGGCTTCAGACTATTTGGGTCCTTGCGCACGGCTGCCGGGGCGCGTTCCACCACCGCCTCCAGGTACTCGTCTGTCGAGTCCGTGATTATCGTTGGCTTTGCCACCAACTTTGGCTGGGGGCTCTGCTTTCGCGCGAGATGCCTGGAGACGTCACTAGTTCGGGGAAAGCTCATGGGATTGCTCCTTTCGAGCTGTTGCGTACTTGACGGACGCTCGTCTGGAGCAAGGCTTTGAGGCTAGAGGCGAGGAGTTCGACTGGTTCCAGCCTACGCCTATACGGCCGTCTGTGCGGACAACATGTGACTCAAGGGACTGCACGGCGCGAGCGTTAACCGGGCAAAACCACTCAGGGAGTAAAAGGTGTACGCTTCAAACGAGGTAAAGGCGATGCTGTGCAGGATTTGTATCCAGTTGGAACAGGCAGCTGCGGAGGCAGTTAGATCAGACCCCAATAAATTGCTTGGACTCAATGAAGCTGGTATACGCAACCGCGCTCGACAGAAAGAAGAGCGGACACTCAAGGCAGAGACAGACCTTGAAAAGCACAAGCGATCATGCGCCAAGAGGGCAGATAGTCCGGCGCTTTGATTGGCGCTGCGTAGCGGCTTCCGAGTGCTCGGCATATCGGTCCATTCATTCCCGAATCGCTGTGGGTGAGCTTCCTAAGCTCAGGCCGCGCATCTTACGGACAACCGAGTCGCCAAATGCGCACCCTCGTCGAAATTGCCGAAGTGGATAGATTTGACCCGAAGTGGTTTTAGGTCTGTTTTGCTTCAGCGCTTTCTAGCGTCCTCAGATGGTCGCGCCCGTCATAAGTCAGCAGGTTAGCGTTCCTTCAGCTTCGCTGACTCAATCGCTTCGTCCAGCGTAGCAATATGGTCGCGGAACATTTGCACAATGCAGCGGAGACTGGTCGTTCTCCCTGCGGTTTCCGCTGATTGGGTGAGACGAGCAAGTTGTGTGGGGGGATTCAAACGGAACACCTTTGATGTTTAGGATGCAAACTGCTCACGCCCAATTGGCCAGCCTTGCTGAAACTGACGGCGAAGGTATTCGAGTGACCAGGTGGACAACCGTGAAGGCGACTAACTGGCGGAAGAAGTTTTCCCAGGAGCGCAGCTAACTGTCAGCATCAGAATCAGTGGAGGGCATCATACCGGCAATGACGTGGCGCGAATATCACGAAGCAACGAAGCATAGCGTTGAATCGCTGATGAGAGCGCGGCACGTTCTCGATTGGTCGAACATGCCTGATCCATTTCGTCATTACGAGGGCGTGCCAGTGCTTGATCTGCCAGCAGATCCGCCCGCCCCTGAAATGCCAGCACTTGACGTGCTTCTGGGTACCTCGGGGACCACGCCTGTGGGTGACGGACCGACTCTTCTCTCGCAACTACTCTTCTATTCCGCCGCGATTAGCGCGTCCAAGCGTGTCCCGTCCACCGGATGTAAGTATGCGCTAAGAGTGAATCCGTCCTCCGGAAATCTGCATCCGACGGAATTCCACTTCCTAACACGGGGTCTGAAGGGGTGGCCGGATGGGTTGTATCATTACGATCCATCCAGGCACATGGCGGAGCAGCGCGGGCGCGGTGATTTTGAAATGACGCTGGCCAGAGACTCTGCGCCCATTGTGTTTGTTTTGACCAGTATTGTGTGGCGCGAGGCGTGGAAGTACGATGAACGGGCATATCGGTACTGCTTGCACGACATAGGGCACGCCTGGCAAGCGCTTGCGCTCTCCGCCCGCGCTATCGGCTGCGACAGCTTCGCGGCCGGACATTTCCCGGACGATGAAGTGGCCGAGTTGTGTCGCCTGAACACGGATGAGTGGCCAATGCTGATTGTCAGCCTGCGCGGTAAGTCCATTCCAGTGTGCGAAGCAGACGTCGGTAAGACTGTCTGGTTCGGCGGGCAGGCGAACCAGCTTTCGAAGGAGACGATTGCTCACCAGCTGATTGACAGCATCCACTTCACCACGAAACGAAGCAGCAGCGGGAGCAATAGCACTTCCTTCGCAGAGTCGGCCCTAACTGGCTCCGGCGAGATCACGTTGCCTTCTCCGGCTTCATCGACTCGCAGCTTCGGCGAGGTCGCCCGCATGCGGCGCTCTGCGCTCGACTTCCTGGGCGGAAAGCAATCGATATCAATGGCGGAGCTCTCGGCTATCCTCGCCGTCACAGCCCAGCCATTGTCGGCTGACTTTGCCGGCACGCGTTTCATTCAGCTGTATTTGTATACTCACCGCGTCGATGGGTTACAACCCGGCGTCTACAGGTTCTGGCCGGAGCATGCCGAGTTGGAGCAGGTGAAGAGTGGTGACCAGTGCGTAGCAGCCGCTGGTCTGAGCCTCGGGCAGGACCTGGCCGGTAACGCCTGCGTGACCTTTTCGATGATCGGTGATCTCGATCGTGCCGCGGGCACCTATGGCGACCGTGGTTATCGCTATGCGCATTTTGAAGCGGGCGCAATTGGCCACCGTCTGTATCTCGCCGCGGAAGCACTTGGACTAGGTGCGACCGGCATCGGTGCCTTCTACGATGACGAGGTTCATCGTCATCTCAACCTTGCCCCCAACCAAGGACAGGTCGTATACCATTTCGCGATCGGTTATCCTGTCCCGGATCCGCGCGTCTCGGCATCAAATGAGCCGCAGGAAATCACCGGGTAGGCATACTCGTTCATGGCAACAATCATTCCATCCTGTGTGGTCCATTGCCGGATCGAGACGCTGCACGAGCACAGATTCGACACTGGTTCAGCATTCAGATTGAAGCGACAATAGGCCCTAGCGCATCTTGACAACCGTTGCACGGCAAGCCTAGGGTTATCGTTGAGTAAAGTATCTCTTCTTGCTCGTTCAGGTTCACTGAACTAAGTCAGCCCATCTGAAGTTTTTCCTCTTAGATTACTGCTAAGGAGGACTGCGTCATGACACTATTGACCGGTTGGGAATCTCTCCGTGAATTATCCGCTATGCAAGACCGCATGAATCGCATGAGCCGCCTTTTCCGTGAGCCGTACAGCCCCGAAGGCCCGGAGGAGGCGCTGACAACCACCGCCGTCGCGCCGCCGGTGGACATCTACGAAGACGAGCACAACATTATTCTGAAGATTGATGTCCCGGGCATCGACGAAAAAGACATTGACGTTTCTGTTCAGAACAACACTCTCACCGTCCATGGCGAGCGCAAGATCGAGAAGGAAGAGAAAGAGGAGAACTTCCGTCGCGTCGAGCGGCAATATGGAAGCTTTACCCGCTCTTTCACGCTTCCGAATTCCGTGGAACCAGCGGAAGTGAGCGCCCGCTGTGATAAGGGCGTGCTGAAGATCAACCTTGCCAAGAAGGCGGAAGCCAAACCCATGCAGATCAAAGTGAATCTTGGCGCCGAGAAAACCCTCGAAGCCATAGCTTCCGGCAAGGCAGCGTAAAACCGGTAGTAAGTGAGAGAAATGGGAGGTGGCTTATATAGCCTCCCATTTAGTTCTCCTCCACGCGCCTCAGGCGCGGTCTCTTCAGTCTGTTTGCCTCAGCGTTGGGCCAGCACCGACGCGTTCTCTTCGGCTGTAGCGCGTTCATAACGAATCAGTGACAGCTTTCGAGGAACAAACGTATGAACTCATGCCGTTTGAACTGGCCAAATCGACTCCCCGGCTGCTGTGGTTCCACAAACAATGTTAGTACCTCAATTGTGTTTGAAACTGCAGAATCACAGTCCATCGACGGCCCATTAGCTCTATTCGCTTTATATCCGTTTCGTTGCGTCAATTTTGCTGGCGAAGATACCAGTGAACCGAAGTGGCTTAGAAATCAGCGGACGCGATTGATATGAAAGACGTTAGAGCAGCGCCGATTTAGGATCGTTTGGGATGGTTTCCACCTTACGATGGTCGTGTGACTCCGAAGTTCTACCTCTTAGGGCTTGGGAATGAATGGGTTCTCCGGAAAATTAGGTCGGTCAATAATGGGCCGACGCATTCGACACTATCTGATGCAGACTTACATTCTAACTCAGGTTTAGCGATTCAGCGCTATGCTTCGTTGCTTCGTGATATTCGCGCCACGTCATTGCCGGTAGCTAGGCTCCCTTGATATTTGCCCAAGCGATGGTAGCCTCTCGCAATCCCAAAATTCTGCGGCAGAATCCAAGATGAAAACTCACAATGGTAATTGAAAAATCCAATTGATTACTCGCCTTACCGTCTAAGTGTGAAGATCTGTCTTTTCATAAACGGCATTCGTAAGCGAAGAATGATCCAGCGTCGTTTTGGTCATGACGATGTCCTTCGATACTTTCTGATGACCACGCCTGCCACCACCACTCATAGGAGTTCCTCCTACTTGTATTTTTCCGTGGAGATGTGAAAGCTGTGCAGTTTTGCTCAATAGTGAGCAAAACAGATTGAATATGTAGAGACGCTCGATGCGATGAGGCAAGCTCTCAGCGCACAGGTCTGAACTGCCGTCGCTCATCTATAGTTATAGGTTGGCAGGCTATCCACTGTACCACGGATTGCGGGCGCGTCCCCTGAACTGTCCCGGGCAAGACCGCCTCCAGGAAGGGGAACATCGAGATGATCGAGCTAAATAACACAACCTTTGACGCAGCCACCTTTCTGGCGAACGCGGGACTAGGACGAAGAATCGTCCAGGTCAAGCCAAAGCGGGCCTTCTTTTCGCAGGGAAATACAGCAGATTCCATCTTCTATCTTCAGAAGGGCCGCGCAAAACTTACTGTCGTTTCAAAAAACGGGAAAGAAGCCACAATTACGCTTCTCTCTACCGGCGACTTCGTTGGTGAGGAATCCATCGCCGGAGCGGTCGGGCTCCGATTGGCGACTGCCACTGCGATTACTGCCTGTACCGCGCTCAAGATTGAGCGTGTAGAGATGCTCCGCGTGCTGCACGAGGAGCATGCCTTTTCAGACCTGTTCTTGAAATTTCTCCTGGCCCGCAGTATGCGAACCCAGGCTGACCTTGTCGATCAGCTTTTCAACTCCAGCGAAAAGCGTTTGGCGAGAATCCTCTTGTTGATGGCGGAATTTGGTAAGCCGGGCGAACCGGAGACGTTAATTCCTAAGATCACACAGGAAACCTTGGCGGAGATGATTGGGACCACCCGATCCCGCGTCAGTTTTTCACGATCAATTACCTGAGCAAAATGCCGTAAGTGCTTCTCTCTTAGATGTCTCGGAGGAATGAAGCAGAGCCGGCCACGCGCAAAGCTGCACTGTGAGCAAAATTGAACAGTACGAGATTGAGCGCAATGGGATAATTCACCAAAGATCTTATGTATAAAGCCTTGTGGAAGGTGAACGGTGCCCCAGGCAAAAGTAAAACTCCTTATCGTTGACGATGAGCCGTCGACCCGAATGTCGCTGTCGCACATCTTTACCGACTTGGAATATAGTGTGCGATCTGCAGCAGACGGTTTTACCGCTTTGTTTGAGATCCGGCGGGAGATGCCGGACGTCGTTCTCTCAGACTTGAACATGCCGGGAATGTCTGGCTTCGAATTTCTCTCTGTGGTCCGGCGCCGGTTTCCGCAAATCCATGTAATCGCTATGAGCGGTGCATTCTCGGGTGACGGCGTACAGCCTGGTGTTGCCGCCGATGCTTTCTATGAAAAAGCAACCAATCTCGATTCTTTGTTGCAGATCATGGAAGCCATTACCCATCTGGAGAGGCCAGCCATACAACATCCCAGCAGGTTGACCCCCATCTGGATTCAGAGCAACGGACATGATCCTTCCGGCGAGGCGTACGTTATGATTGCCTGCCCGGAGTGCCTGAGGACGTTCCCACAGGTTCTCGGCAAAGCCATCAGCCCCGTCCACGGAACAGCTTGCGTCCATTGCTCCAGTCTGATTCACTATGCAATCGTCCAGCCGATGCAACCTGCGGCTCCGCAGACCTTTCAGCGAAAGCCGGGCGCGGTCGTACCAATGCCTCCAGCCGAGCCCGTTCTTAACGGGTAAAGCAGTAAGAAAGAGCCATCCGATGTGCAAGATCATTAACGTGCCATGCTCATACGCGGGTCCGTTAGGCTACCCGGCGATCTCGAACTTGTGGCGGAAGAGTTCGGAGAAGGTTGGAGCTTCGTTCAGTCCGGAGATTCGCACTGGCTGGATAAAGAGATCAGGGCACGCGGATGGCATTTCATCTGGATTGCCGAAGCGCTTCTAAGAACTGGAGTAGGGAAAATCGAGCAGAAAGCCACTGCCAGCGCGCTTAAGGTGGCTCTTCGTCGCGTAAGTGAGCGCTTCAACGCGGCGCAGGTTGGGCATTTTGAAGTAAGCAAGTATCCGGGGTTCTTTCTTGCCAGGGTGAAGATATATCCGTATCAGATTCAGCAGAGTGCAACTCTGCTTGTGTCAGACGATCCCGTACCCCTACTGATGCCTCCCCTGGCAAAGGCGGTCGCCATCTCAAGCAATCAAGTTACACCTGCAGCTTAATAGTTAGGATCTTTCTATTTCACAGCCAACCTGAGCTATTTAGCTCAGTTATTATTCTGTGTCATTTGGAATAATGAACCGGTACTTGAGTGTTTGCATCAATGAAAACACGGTTGCCATTTCGTTTCCTTTTGTTGATTCCGCCGCTCCTGTTTTGCATGGGACCACGTCAGTCAGCAAATGCACAACAACGAGGCGGGTTCGCTCCGGTTGCGAATGCTCCTCTTCGGACTGAGCAAATCGTAGAAAAGCTGGTTGAGAGGAATCTCGAGCGGGCTAAGGCGCTCCATGCTTACTTAGGATCGCGAATTTACCGAGTGGAATACCACGGTTTTCTGGGCGGCCGCAGTGCGGAGATGGTCGTAGACGTAAAATACCAATCACCCGGAACGAAGGAATTCACGATTCGGTCTGCGACTGGGTCCAAAATAATTATCGACAAAGTATTTAAGAAGCTCTTGCAGGCTGAAAAAGAGGCGTTGGCCATAGAGGCTCAAAGGCGCACCGCTTTGGACGGCGACAATTACAATTTCACGTTGATTGGACAACAGAGCACGCCATCCGGTTTGATGTACGTGCTTACTGTAGAGCCCAAAACGAAGGATAAGTTTCTTTACCGAGGCCGAATCTGGGTGGATGCAGACGACTTTGCGGTTGTCCGGTTAGAGGCAGAGCCCGCAAAGAACCCTTCCTTGTGGACCAGGAATAGCGAGATTGAGCAGGTGTACATGAAGGTGAGTGAGTTCTGGCTTCCTGTGCGCAACCACAGCATCACTGAGATCCGACTTGGTGGAACCGCCGAATTGACGATTCAGTACAGCAACTACCAGATCATGAGCAAAGAGCAGGTCAATTTGTCGACGTTGGAATCGGCTCAGTCGGCAAATTCTATCCGCGCGCAACGCTGAGTGATCATTGGTAACGTGATTCCACTGTCGTATATCAGTGGGCAATCGCAACATTGCACTCGTTTCTTGAACTCTCGTGAAGACGCAGTCCCACTCATGAAGAATAAGTGCCCGGTCATCATTGAAGCGAGCACTGAGGATGAACTTCTTCAATCGTCTTCAGGTTTCTTATTCTCGCCCGTCAGTTCAGGGGTAGCTGATGAGCAGTGCAAACGAAATAGATCGCAGGGGCAGGTTCTTCCAATAGACACTGAATTACCGTCAACCATCCGTGAGCGTTATTGCTCAGACAGATTCACGTTCTCACACTATCGCAAAAGGTATCTCGTGTCCTACGAATGCGCGTGAAGCAAGAAGCGCTGTGCAGGGGTAGAGGGAACCTGTGAAAAGTGTGAAGAAACTCATGTTGGTCGTTGCGTTATTCAGTCTGGTCAACCTGAGCCGGGCGGAGTCGACGCGCGAATCATCGACCGATCGATTGGATAATGCGGGCAAAGTGATGAACGAGATCATGGCCGCACTGGATAACGGTATCCCGGCGGAAGTACTGGAACACGCTAAGTGCGTGGCCGTAGTCTCAAACATGATCAAGGGAGGATTCGTATTTGGTGCGCAGAATGGCAGAGGCGTGGCAACCTGCCGCACTGCAGCCGGATGGAGTGCACAGGCGTTCCTTGCCATAACGGGCGGGAGTTGGGGATTGCAGATCGGTTTTGAGGGCGTGGATCTGGTCATGGTCGTCGAGAAATGAGAAGGGCATGCAGCAATTGCCGGCGAGCAAGTTCCAGCTTGGAGCAGATGCCTCCGCTGCAGCAGGACCGGTAGGAGGCCATGCCTCAGCCGGAACCGATTGGAAGCTGGAAACGGAGATTCTGACCTATTCTCGGGCAAGGGACGCCTCACGCTACCGGCTACAAGTTCGATCCGGTAGTTCTGAATGCCAAATTACCATTGGAATTCTTCGAAGCGCGGAATGCAGTGCGCATTGCGCAATCTGAGGGAGCAGAGGAACATGCCAGCGACAGCTATCAGCATGCAGTCCAGCTAATGAATAAGGCGGACGGCTATGCCGCCGGAAAAGACTCCGACAATAAGTTGCTGATCGCGACGTCTCGAGAAGCGGTACAGACTGCCGAAGATGCACGCGCGATAGCGGTCAAGAAGATGGACGAGAACCGTTTAACGAACGAACGCCAGGCGTCAGCAGACGCACAGGCGAAGTCACAGGCGCAGGCCGATGATGCGACTCAACAGAAACAGCAAGCTCAAGCCGATGCCGATCAATCTCGTCTAGCTGCCCAAGAGGCGCAGCAGAACACTCTCCAAGCGGAAAACGATAAAACAGCCATGCGTACGCGATTGTCTGAGCAGTTGAACTCAATTCTTCAAACTCGCGATAGCGCACGTGGGCTCATCGTCAGCATGTCAGATGTCTTGTTCGACACCGGAAATACTCATTGAAACCTGATGCGCGAGAGAAGCTGGCAAAAGTTGCTGGAATTCTGCTCGCCTACCCCGGGCTCAACATTGAAGTCGGCGGCTACACAGATAATGTCGGTGGCGATGTATTGAATCAAAAACTGTCTGAGAATCGGGCTGGCTCAGTAAGAGATTACCTGGTGCAACAAGGCGTGGCGACAACTTCAGTTAGCGTAAAAGGGTTCGGCAACACGTTGCCAGTAGCTTCCAACGATAACTCGGTTGGTCGGCAGCAGAACCGGCGAGTAGAGCTGCTCGTATCAGGCGACTCCATAGGCAACCCAGGCAATGCGACAATCGGAAGCTTGCGGTAGAGCGAGCGTATGTAACGAGTAACAATTTGAGGAAGTACTTATGAAAATAATTGGGATATCCAACACGGTTATTTCTGCCACGGGCAAGCCGAAAGTTGAGCCAAGTAGCAATCGCCCCGACTCCAGTAATTGCTTGGCTCTCTGCGAAGGCGGGGAGGAGTTAGCGATACGCTTACAGGTCGGCGGAGAACCGCCTCGAAGAAAGCTGATCGCGACACAGTAGGAACGACAATAGAAGACCCGAGTCCTCGTGACGAAGTATATTCTGCTGCGAGGACGAGAATGCGGTGGAAATGCTGCCTACTAGAAAGCGTGGGAGACAGGGCGATAGAACATTCTTGTCCCCCGCCTCCCTCGGGGATCTTGTAGGTAGCTCGCTGGCGGCGGGACATCTACTGGCACGGCTTCTGAAACTCTTCGGAGGACTGGCCATGGTTCTAGCGCGGCAATCGAAACCAACGGACTACTGAAGTTCACTGCCATCCGCGCACGACTGAGATCGGATTCGCATGGCACCTGGTTGCACAGCCCCGCAGGTCGTCTCGCTCACACTTCGCGAGTCTTTCACGATGCTTTTTGCAAGAATCCATGTTCCCTCCGGTGGCTACAGTTTGTGGCTCTCCCAGTGCTTCAATTCAATCTGAATTTCCTTGTAAGGAGCCAGCTTCTGGAAGTCCACCGCCGCTTCCAGGATGTCGTGATCAATGAACAGAGCACGCGTGCCGTCGATCAGCACGTGCGAGCCATCCGGAATCTGGCGCAGCTTGTCACGAAACTCGTTCTTATTGACGAAACTGGCGTCTTTGTTGAACCGCAATAGATAGTTGCTGCCTTGGCTAACCACTGTGATCGCTTCATGGTGATTAGTGCGAATGACGAAGAACGCCCCACAAACAATTCCGATCAGCACCCCGGTGAGCAGATCGCTAAACACGACCGCGACTACCGTAACGATGAAGGGAACGAACTGATCCCAGCCGAGCGCATACATGGTGCGGTAGAGAGATACCTTGGTGAGTTTGAACCCAACCACGATCAGAATCGCCGCTAGACTGGCCAGTGGGGTGAGTTTGAGCAAACACGGAATCAACAAGACTGTGGCCAGCAACAACACTCCATGGATGAAAGCGCTCATCCAAGTGCGAGCCCCGGCATAGACGTTAGCCGAAGTCCGCACGGCCACCGTCGTAATGGGCAGTCCGCCGATTAACCCTGAAACCAGATTGCCGATACCCTGTGCGCGGAGCTCCCGATTCGGCGGCGAGATACGTTTGAAGGGATCAAGGCGGTCGGCCGCTTCGAGCGAAAGCAACGATTCAAGGCTCGCTACAGCGGCGATGGTACCGGCGATTTGCCAAACTCTTGCGTTCCCTAAGGAGGAGAAATCGGGTAACGTGAACTGCCGGAAGAACTCGCCGACGTTGCTGGCAACCGGCAGATTCACTAAGTGCTCAGGTTCCACCAGTTGCAGCGATGGCGCCCAAGAGGCGAACGCTTGATTCAGGGCAATGCCGAGCGCCACCACCACCAGCGGTCCCGGCAACAGTTGAAGAAATCGCGACTTGCCGCTGAATTTATTCCAGCCTACAAGCAGCGCGAGACTGACTCCGGCAATGATAACGGCACCGGTGGATGTACTCATTGCGGCTGCGGCGATGTCGCTCAGTGTCGTATTGCCACCGGCCTCGAGAAACGTTAAATCTCCTACGTAGTTATTATCCCTACCGAGAGCGTGTGGGATCTGCTTGAGAATGATTACGATGCCGATTCCGGCGAGCATGCCCTTGATCACTGAATTGGGCACGTAGTTGGCAATCACGCCGAATTTCATCATACCCAACAAAAACTGAATTAGCCCGGCTAGCACGACGGCCATCAGAAAGCTGTGGTAACCAATATCCCGAATCGCCACAGCGACGATCGCGGCTAACCCGGCGGCGGGTCCACTGACGCTTACTTGCGATCCGGAGAAGACGCTAACGACGATACCTCCTACGATCCCCGCAATGATGCCAGCAAATAGCGGTGCGCCCGATGCCAATGCGATCCCAAGGCACAGCGGGAGGGCCACTAGAAACACGACCAATCCAGCAGGGCCGTCATGTTTAAGAAGGTTTGGAAATGTGGCGTGGAGCAAGTTGGCGGGATGATTTACTGATGCGTGATTATTGACCGATGACATGACGGCCCCTTCTTGTTACCGCGAATACTGTTCTTTGGTAGAGTCTCGACCATAGATCAAAGTAGTGCCGGAAACGGTGTGATTCAGTGTCCGGTGCAGATGCGGTGAATTCATTTTTTATACCTCGTATTTGAGACGATTGATCGCCGCGTTGCGGACAACCGACGGCGTGACTATTTAGCGGGAGTGACTAGTTTTCGGAAAGTCTACCTGCGCTTAGACCAAGCTTGACTTACTTCACCTGGGTAGGAACAACAATTGACAGGAGTTCCCTCACCGATGACGGTCCAATTCCGGATTGACCGTGATTCGAGAGCGAATCCAATCGTAAGAACTTGAACCACTTACAGAAGTGGTCTCACTCCGCCAGGCATCACTGGCACTCGCGCTAGCTTCAGAAGAACGGTGCTCGATGCCGCCCCTTCGCCTCGGTTGGAACAGCGTATTCTTGGCCAAGTATGCTAACGATCGAGCAGATCTTGATCATCGCGGCAATCCTACTCTTACTGGGTGTGGTGGCGAGCAAGGCATCAAGCAAGCTCGGAGTGCCGGCATTGTTGTTATTCCTTTTGATCGGAATGTTGGCTGGATCAGAAGGTCCAGGCCGCATTCCATTTGACAATGCGGGCCTGGCTCAATCCGTCGGAGTGGTAGCGCTTGCCTTCATTCTTTTCGCAGGCGGTCTAGACACAAATTGGCGCATCGTCTCGCCGATTTTATGGCAAGGCCTGAGCTTGGCGTCTCTCGGCGTCTTCGTAACCGCAGTTCTGGTCGGCTGGTTTGCGACTGTATTGCTTGGTATCGACTGCCTGCACGGCTTACTGGTTGGAGCAATCGTTTCCTCGACCGATGCCGCAGCCGTGTTCTCGGTTCTACGCTCGCAGGGCATCTCCCTGAAGGGACGCATCCAGCCACTCCTGGAACTCGAATCGGGAACGAACGATCCCATGGCCATCTTTCTGACGATTGGGATTCTTCATCTGATCGCATCTCCTGGGCAAAGCCCCTTCTTGCTCGTGTCTCTATTCTTCAAGCAGATGCTAATTGGCGGTGCAATAGGTTGGGTAATCGGTAGAGCGGCGGTACCGGCGATCAATCGATTAAAGCTTGATGCAGAGGGCCTCTATTCTGCGCTTACCGTGGCGATCGTGCTGCTTGCATATGGGATAACCGCGGCGTTAGGGGGGAGTGGATTTCTTGCTGTCTATCTCGCGGGAGTGGTGATGGGAAATAGAGATTTCGTCCATCGCCGTAGTCTGACTAGGTTCCACGACGGCCTGGCGTGGCTCATGCAGATCGTGCTTTTTCTGGTCTTGGGACTGTTGGTTTATCCATCCCGCCTGTTTTCCGTCGTGGGTGTTTCCGTGTTGCTGGCGTTGTTCCTGGTTCTGATTGCGCGTCCGATCAGTGTATTTATCAGCCTCGCCTTTGCAAAGCTTGGCTTTCGCCCTAAAGTCTTCATTTCGTGGGTTGGGTTACGTGGAGCGGTTCCCATTGTGTTAGCGACGTTTCCCCTCCTGGTTGGGGTGAAGAATGCAGATATTTACTTCAATGTGGTGTTCTTTACAGTGTCGATCTCCGTTCTCCTGCAGGGCACTACGATCGGGTGGCTTGCGCGGAAGCTGAAACTTCAGAAGCCATCTCCGGCCACGGATCGAAGATTTCCATTAGATATCCTGCCTGCTGGCGAAGACCAAAGTCAGGTTACTGAGATAACCGTGAGTGAAGGATCACTTGCAGCTGGTAAGCAACTTGTAAGTTTGCAACTCCCGCGTGAGGCTCACATTATGTTGGTGACGAGGAAATCGGAACATCTGGTACCACGAGGCAACACCACGTTAAAGGCGGGAGACATTCTTTCCGTATTGGCTGATCGAACCTCTCAAGCGAAAGTTTGTTCAGTGACGGAACCTCCTCCGCCAGTCGGGAAGGAATAAGCCTTGGTCTGGTCCGGGTCAGATTGCTTTCAATTATCCCGATACCTAACTATGCGAGTAAGGGTAAAGAGCGTTAGTGCGAAACAGTCTTAGGTAATGGCGTTCTCCCGGTTCGGCGTCTCCATCTTACCCGAGCACGTGTAGCGAGTGGTCGGCGCGCTCTTAGCATTGTGCTCAGGCAGCCTGTCGGGTAGGACCACATTGAGTAGTACTTGTGGACCCGAATGCGACCGTTATATTCAATAAACCAAGTTTGCAAAACGGTTCATAAAAAAAATGACACGCGAGCAGGTCGTTCCAATCATCTCCGCCAACGTCTCCCGCGTAATTGGCGGGGTCGGCGTCTCCGGCTCGCCAGGTTTCCAAACCCAGCATCAATAAAAGGATTCGCGCCAGGCGTTTTCTCACTGGAGTTGAAAAGTTGATCGACAAGGTCAGCCTGGGTTTGCATATTGCGGGCCAAGAGAAATTTCAAGAACAGGTCTGAAAAGGCATGCTGCTCGTGCAGCACGCGGAGCATCTCTACCCGCTCGATCTTGAGAGTTGTGCATGCGGTAATCGTGGTTGCTGTTGCCATGCGCAGCTCTCTGGCGCCTGCAAGCGATTCTTCTCCAACGAAAACCAGACTTTGTAGAAAGTCGGCTGCATCAAGCAGTGTTTTATTTAGATCTGTCATCTGAGCGCCTTCCGGAGATGGCCCGTCAATGGATAGTTCAAGAGGACCGGTGCCAGTTAATCACCTGTGAACCCAGGCTGAACTTATCACCGTTCAGCGCCTATACGCCCGCTTGCGAGACGGATTGTGTAAATAGTGGTCAAATTTGACCATCTTTCGTCTTGTTCTTAGCCGATAGTGATTAGGACTAGACTTTTGAGCAATTGCGTAACCATGGCGCAATCACTCATTCGCCATAAGGAATTTTCAATGAAAACTGCGCTGCACATCATATTTGGCTTTTTTATGATCTGCCTCTTCTGGCAAGGCTCTCTTCCTGCGCAAGTTTCAAACCACAGCACCAATTTGACGGCATGCAAAAGCGGCTATCCATCCTGCGACAGTTCTCTATTAACTGAAGAACAATCTCAACAGGTACGTGTCGAAAGCCATCGACGAAATGTGGGAATTGCAGAAATGGGAATTAGTTCCTGCGATCAATCAATACTCACAGAGTCGGAAGCTGTCGCATTGGCCGTCGCAAACCACCAGCGCAATGTCATAGCCTGCATGAATGGATACACGGGGTGCGAGCACGCGATGCTAACACCCAAGGAAGCTCTTGTGGTATCAGACGCTGAACAGCAGCATAATAATTCGCAATGCATGAATGGCTGGCAGCCATGCGATCTTTCCAGGCTCAATATCCAGGATAAACGTATCGCAGCCGCAGCTGAAAAGCAGCGCAATATTATTGATTGCATGGATGCGATTGGCTCATGTAACCATGGAGCTCTTACGGATATCGAAGCGACTTCAGTGGCCGACGCCAAACATGCACGCAATTTCTCGGATTGCACAAGTGGATGGGATACCTGTAACCACTCAAAGTTGGATCCAGAAGAAGTACGCGTCGTAATGCTTACTGATCATCAGCGCAATTACTCGGCTTGTGAGGACGGAACCGGAGCGTGTGATTACTCTTTATTGACCATATCTGAAACCAGTACTCTGCAACGTGCAGAACAACAGCGCAACTTCAATGCATGCAGAACCGGCTACGGTTACTGCGATCTGTCGCGGCTCACGGAGAGGGAAGCACATCATCGTCACGAAATCACTGCATGCTGCCAAGTAGAACGTCTTGTAGTCTCTAGCGGGCCGTTCTGATACCGGCAACTATATGACACGCGTGCCTTCCGTGCTGCAGAGTTCCCCTTTGGGAACATGTTCACGTACGCTTGATCACTGCCACGGTGAGCGAGGTCGATGACGTGGGCTGCTGGATGAATATTGTAGGGCTGTTCAACGCCGAGAGCACTGTCTTTAGCTCAGGTGCTGGGACGATTACGTACACTGCGAGCTCGGCGCTCATGGATGAGTCCGCCTGCACCGCGGTCTTCTCCATTACAGCGGAGACGGAAGCTCGACGGCACCGGTTATGGCGATCTCGCCTATCTCCTACCACAAGATGCCGGTGGCTTTGCGATCGACGCCGTGGTCGGAGATTTGGGGTTGAACATCGCCTATGCCCAACGACCAGGACATTCAGAATGTGGCTGAGCATGTCATCAAGCTGATGCGATGACACCTATAGACGACCTCGGCGGCCTAAAGATGGTGATAATCCCAACTGCTCGTAATGACGTTCTCTAGGTTCGGCGTCCCCCGTCTTACCCGAGCACGTGTAGCGAGTGAAGTCGGCGCACTCTTGCCCGGGGACAATGGAAGTGCGGGCACTCCACTGTTAGGGGTGAGTTGAGGGGGGCTTGGACGCAGATGCTGGCTCACGTGAGTTTTTCATGTGATCTGAAGGTGCTCTGTCAGGCGATGGCCCAGGCGGATCATCGGAAGCTCCAGTAGATAGCGGCACAGGCATGCGCACGCCAGGATGGCAATCACGTTCCACGGGAAATGTTGCAGTATACCCAGGACTCCGCGGGCGTCGTCACAGGGAGTTTGAGGCAAAAACAACTCCTGCCACAGGTAGATGCTGTAGGAGATACCTCCAAGCCAGCGGAGTGGTGGCGATTCGAGAAGCCTGCTGAGGATGCTATTAGGCTTGAGAACCGTACAGAGCAGAAGCAGAGGCAAAAAGACCGCAGTGAAGAAGATGGAGCCTGGGACCTGGAGTTTGATGACTGCAGCGATGAGCGCCGCGATGAGAATCCACAGTTCCGAGAAACGAATTCGATCTACGTAGCTCTTGATGACTGGAAAGTAGATTGCACCCAGGCATCCCCACAGGAGTGCGTCAATGCGCTTGTCTGTCTGCGTTATTTGAAGCTGCGGCGAAAGCAAGGCAGCAACGTGATGGTAATGCCCATCAACCACCCGCCAGCCAAAGACCATCATCGCCAGGATGAAAGTGATTGGGCCGATTCGCCTGGGTTTTGACAAGAGCAGGAGTGTGGGCCAGAAAAGGTAGAAGTGTTCCTCAAGTGCAAGGGACCAGAAGTGCGCCGTATAGAACCCGCCCTGGAAGTCCATTCCCAGCGGTCTGTAGTTGCGGTAGAACAACAGGCAGCTGGGCAGGTCGGCGAAGTTTACGGGTATGAGTTTCAGGGCGCCCAATGTGCAAATTCCGGTCAGGGCCAGATAGTAAGCAGGCAGTATGCGGAAGCATCGGCGTAAGTAAAACGCCCGTAGGCTGATATCGCCGTTGCGGCGATATTCCTTAAGCAACAATGAGCAGATCAGGAAGCCGCTGATGGCGAAGAAGACATCGACCCCCAGGTAACCATGCGCGGAAAGCCGTCTCATCAGAGAGTCATCGGAGAAGAACTCGGATCGGCCGTGATACAGGACAACGGCAATGACGGAGAGAGCGCGCCAACCATCGAGTGTGGGAAGGTACCCTTTGGCGTCTTGTCGTTCGGCCGCGCCGACCATAGCTTCTCGGCGCTTCTTGAATGGAAATACGAATGAAAAGATATGTATCCCATCCGGAACTCCATGATGACGTGGCATAGAGATGTCCTGGAACTTCGGCAAGGGCTTTGTTGAACCCTCAAGCCACCCCGTATGGTCTCCAATTCTGTTTCCGCCATCGGGTTCGAATTATCCGCTTGGTGCTGCCACGAATAGTCCGTGGGAACGTAGCAAAGCTGGGGCTTTGAACGATCTGGAGGATGATGCGTCCGAGGTCTTGACTAAGGCGGTAATCAGCTGATGTTTCCTATTTCACAAGGTAAGAAATATAAGGATCAGAAGCAAAACGGCAGAGCGGTCCCAATTTAAGGCCGCGAATACTCCACACTCGACTTCCGCGTACTCCTAGGTTCAGTGTGAAAATCTCGTAGCGCACGAGAAAACGTGCCAAGTCCTGCCTGCGGACATGCCGAGCGAAGGTCTCGAGCCGTTGTGCAAGTGTTGCACACGAGTTCTCGAATGCTTCACAAAGATCATTGACAACGTTCTCCTCGGTCGCTGGTGCATATCCGCATGATGACCAAGTTGCGTTAAAGAAAGGCTGCTCGGAAAAGTCTGGTTTGTCATCGGGCCTCCGGCTTTTTCTGGGGACCAAGAAGGCGCGGGCCTGCTCTGGAATTGCGGATTGCGATCCACAGAGCCAACGGCTGTTCAGTAAAATTCATTAAGTGTCCAGTAGATCTGAACAGTAGGGACATGCTAGCAAGGGAAGATACCTCCGTCAAGCGGGCAGTTTGACTGAAACGATGAGTATCTGTGCCACTCCATTCGTCTCATTTCGCCATTGCCGAGGAGCTCCAGCTGGAATCGTGACCGAATCACTCTTGCGAACCACCTGCTCGCCCTCTTCAAGGGTGAGGATAAGTTGGCCTTCGAGAATGAATGCGAACTCATCATTGATCGATGAAGTAGTATGCTTTCCGCTGATACCGCCGGGCTTGATGCGGACCAATACCGCCTGAAACTGGGAGCCATCCCCCAAAAATCCCAATCCTTCTATCTCGGCGCGTGACCACTCCAGCGTCAAATGAGAACGCTCGTCGGAGCGAACGAGCTGCGCCTTCGTTGGTTCTGCACCGCGAAAGAACTGCCAGAGCGTTACGCCTAAGGCTTTTGCGATGCGCTCCATTGAGGATAAAGACGGAGAGCACTGACCATTTTCTATTTGCGAGAGAAAACTCGGTGAAAATTCGGTCCGCGCCGCCAGTGTCCGTAATGACACGCCTCGTTGCTCACGCAAGGCTCGCAGAGTTTCCCCCAGGTTTTCTTCAATCATCTCCTATGTTCCTCTCCTGCTCAAAAATAATTGGTGGCGATATCTAGCCGCCCTGTTGACTTTTGCACGTATGCGATTTCGTAAAACGAGGACTTTATTGCTTTGAGGCACGTGATCGACCGGATCGCTTAGTGATTGCGCTCTTCGGCAAACGCGGAACAACCTGGACGCCCGCCCAAAGCGTTGCAATTGTTTGCTCGACCACTAGAGTCTGGTCAGGCAAGTCAGGCACAACCCCCTGGATGACCATGAGTGTGCCGAGGCCAAAGATCGTAAACCACCAGGTGTGGGCTACCACTATATCCTCCCTATTTGGCAATCCTTCATCCTTGGCAACATCGAAAAAGAGCTGCACGAAACGCCCGAACAACGGCGCGCCAATGTCGTTGATATATTGTCCAGCGCGAATGCCGTTGCGGTTCTCAGGCCCGAAGAAGACGTTGCGAAACTGCTGTGGATGGGCAATGCAGAATTGAATCAAGCCGCGTGAAGTCGCAAAAAGACGCTCCTTCGGTGCAGGATGTTTAGCGGCAATCGCGTCGAAGTTCTGAATCAGCAGCCCGATCGTCTCGCTGCTCAGTTCAGCAAGAATATGCCATTTGTCAGGGAAATGCCGATAGATTACGGCGTGCGTATAGCCGATCTCTTCAGCGATCGCGCGAAGCGTCACGGCTTCGTAGCCGCGATCGGCAAACATTTTGCTTGCAGCCGCAAGAATTTCGCCTCGCAACCTCTCCTTGCGCTCTACCCGGCGACTTGGTGATATGGATGTCACTTCAATAGCTTAGTCCCTTTTGGCGACTTTTTGCGACCGCTTGTTGATTTATAACCAGCAGTTACGACGCGGCCACTCGCGCGACACCGCTTGATGTGTTCTTCAAATGCATAGGCTTATGTCGTGCTCAACATAAGCACATTTATGTAGTTTCAAAAATTATGTTGTGTGTAGCGCCTTTGTATGACAGTTGCGGCTTCTCCGGTATCGCGACACAACATAACCGAGATCGTGATGCTCGCCGAGACAAGGGTGTGCGCCTTCTCGAAAAAGAAAGTCTCAACCGAAACCGGTAATCACAATTGTGAAAGCGATTGAGCCTGATGAATGAAAGTTTCGCCATGAATTTACGGATCCGATGAAAGAGCCTTGATGCGGTTCGCAACCAGATACTAAACCTGGATCGCGACCAGCCGGTCTCGGCAGTTGCTTCCGTGAAAGAAGTTCTCGATGCCTCCGAGGGGTAGCTTCGCCTTCGGAACCGGCTTTTCATGCAGTCAATCTGAGATAGATGAGTGATTTACCCGGTTCTCGCCAAATGAGGCTCAAGCTCCGTTTACCAGTGACCGGGCCACAGCGATGCGCCCCAAGTAGCGCATCCGATACATCCGCCACGAAGATCACGAACTTATCGTCCGACCGATTCTCCTGATCTCTTCTCGAAGCCATGCATGTGCAGCATCCGTATTGACTCGCGGATGCCAGATCATCAGGTACTTGAAGCCAGTTATCTCTCCCGGTGCCTTCAGCACCTTGATTTTGCGATTTTCTGTCTCCAGTCCTGCGAATCGCCGGGGTGCTGTCAGAATGAGTTTGGTTCCTGGAATGCATCGCGTAGCCGCCCCGAAATATGGCAGGGTGATCACGGTTCGACGGCGATGGCCGTGAGCTGCGAGACGCTTCTCCGGTATATTCTGCGAGCCTTCCACTACATCAACACCGATGTGTTCAGCCGCGAGGTATTGTTTGAGCGTGAGTTGACGCTGGTAGGGAGCGTCCGTTGCCACAATGCAGGCGAGATCTTCCTCGTAAATGGCCTCAGTCAGCAAAGGCAAAGGCACATGGCCTTCGTCGCCGATCAAGGCAAGATCGAGTCGACCGTGACTCAGGTCCTCGAAGACATCTCCTCTCCAACTTGCGAACGTGAAGCGAACCTGTCGCGCCACCGGGAGAACCTCGCGACAGAGAACGGGAGCAATGATCGAGGTCGCATTGTCTGTCGCGGCAATCCGGAAAGAACAATGCTCTGTCGCCGGGTCGAATGTCGTACCGGAGATGAGCCGATCCAATTTCGGCAGCATGACCTCAAGCTCTTGTAGGACGCGTTCGCCCTGTGGCGTTGGTTCATAACCCTTTGCTGTTCGCACCAGCAGGTCATCGTGAAACGTATCCCGTATTCGCTGCAGGGCGCGGCTCACCGCGGGCTGGCTCAATAGCAACCGCTTGGCGGCACGCGACACGTT
>Ga0193716_1000238_pt1 | contig 34176 bp, 30 predicted proteins | sample U2c1metaG_FD_145901 | JGI IMG/M metagenome (GOLD analysis project Ga0193716, IMG submission 145901) | Soil microbial communities from a riparian zone of the East river system, Colorado, United States - U2c1 | ecosystem: Environmental > Terrestrial > Soil > Riparian zone | place: USA: East River...
GTCTGAGCCGTATCGATATTTATAAAGTCCGCGGGTATCCCGGTCAGATAGCTCAGCTGTTGCTGTAGTTCGCGGATGGCCCCGTAGGTCTGGTTATAGGTGATGCGGGTTTTGGACAGCTCGGCCATGGCCAGCGCCGAGTCGGCGCCGGGTTTGATCCCGCTTTGCGTCAGGGCCTGGATGACGGTGTAGACCGTCTCATACCGGCTGACATTTTCCCGGTCGATGGCCAGCTGGAATTGGTTTTTCAGGATGTCTAAATACAATTTGCTGACCTGCCATTTTATAAGATAAGTCTCGCGGTCAAGATCGGCCTGGCTGAGATTGACATAGGCCTGCGCGTTGCGCACGGTCGATCTTTTAAGACCAAAGTCCAGTAGCTCATACTGGTTGTAAAAGAAACCGATATTCCCTATTGCCGACTGATAAACGTTGGACGAACGTACGCCGCTGGAGCTGGATGGAATAACTCCAAAACCAATATATGACCCCGGAATGGAATTGTCTGTGCTGGCCGTCACCTCATCTCCGATGTAGGAGGTGGGCAGGAAGGCGTGTTTTGCATCTGTGACACCGGCCCTGGCCGCGTCAACCAGTGTCTTTTTCTGCAGCAGCACCGGCAGATGCCTTTGAGCAGAATCAACAAAATCTGTTAGCGAATATTTTTTTTGCTGTGCAAATAAAGAAAGCGCGGGCAGCTGCAACAGGAATATGCTGCATACCCGGAGAAACTTTCTGCGACAGAAAGTGCCCATACAATGATGTTATTTAATGAAAAATGTTGTTGCGGGAGATCAGGCAACAACAGGGGGGCCGCGGAGCGGACGGTGAACTACCGCAATGGATGGAAGGGGAACGATGCTGTAGGAGCCGAGCACTCTCGGTATCAGAGGCAACACCGGCGGGGCTACACTGATCAGGGGACAAGGAGCGATGTCTTCCTGATGGTAGCGCTTATTCAGCCGCAGATTGTGTTTGGAAGAAGACTGCAGCGGAGGGGTCTTGATGACACTCTGATGGTTTCCTGAAAAATGGACAAAAGCCGAATACTTAAAAAGCTCCTTTGTATTGACCTGTCCTTCGAAATTGAAAAAGGACTCCACCGAAAAGAATACTCCGTACACCGACAGCAGGAGGGTGTAGAAAAGAGCGGTATGTATTCTTTTTTTCATTTTTACCGGTTCCTGTAAAATTAATGATAAAAACCTAAAGAAAAAATCGCACGATCCAGTATACGATGGCCGCGAGTAAAGCGCTTACGGGTATTGTCAGGATCCATGCCCAGACCAGGTTGATTGTTACCCCCCAACGGACGGCAGACATCCGTTTGGTGGCGCCTACTCCCACGATGGCTCCGGTGATCGTATGCGTAGTGCTGACCGGAATGCCAAGGGATTGAGTAAGGAACAGGGTGATGGCTCCTGCCGTCTCGGCACAGACCCCTTCCAGGGGACTAACCTTGGTGATCCGGCTGCCCATGGTCTTGACGATGCGCCAGCCGCCGCTCATCGTACCCAGCGCGATCGCGGAAAAGCAGGCTACCGGCACCCAGTTGGGAATGTCCCGGATATTTTCCAGGTCTCCATGTGCGACAAGGGCTGCCGCGATGATACCCAGTACCTTTTGGGCGTCATTGCCGCCATGTCCAAGGCTTAGCAGGGCGGACGACAACAATTGAAGGCGGCGAAACCAGCCCTCCGCCTTATAAGGGTTGCTTTTCTGGAACAAATTAACGATCAGTATAGTGATGATCAGGGCGACCAACATGCCGATCAAAGGCGCCAGTACGATAAAGAAGAAGGTCGGCAACACGCTGCCATATTCAACGACATTTTTCCCGTTTACGGTCCAGCCGCCCGCATGTGCCAGTGCCGCACCGACGAATCCGCCGAGCAGGGTATGGGAGGAACTGGAAGGAATACCAAACCACCAGGTGAAGAGGTTCCAGGTGATGGCTGCAATAAGGCCGGAAAAGATAACGGGGAGGGTTATGAAATCACGGCTGACAAAATGGGCGATGGTATTACCGATCTTAAATTCGCCGATAAAGTATTTGAAGATAAAAAATGCGGCAAAGTTGAAAATAGCCGCCCAGAGCACGGCCTGGAAAGGTGTCAGCACCTTGGTTGAAACAATGGTTGCGATGGAAATTGCTGCGTCGTGGAATCCGTTGATATAATCAAAAACCAAGGCCAGGATAATAATAATAAAGAGGAATAACATGGGCAAAGGGTTTCCAGGGTAGCGACGCCTTACGCGTATTTAATAATTATAGATTCGATCACATTCGTTGCATCCTCACATTTGTCCGTAACGATCTCCATTACCTGGTAAATATCCCGTTTCTTGATGACTTCCTTGGCGTCAGGCTCTGTCTCGAACAATCTTTCGATGCTCATGTCAAAGATATCGTCGGCCTGGTTTTCGATGCTGTTGACCCGTACGAGCGCGTCCGTTATCGTCCGCATGTCCCTCATATTACGCAGCTCTCTCACTGCCCCCTGGATCTGTTTTGCGCCCTGTTCGATGAGGTCGGCCATTTTCTGGATGCCGGGATCATTTGGGTTTACCTTGTAGAAATTGATCTTTTTACCTGCTGCATAAATATAATCACAGATATCATCCAGCGCGCTGGCGAGGTAATGGATGTCCTCCCGGTCGAAAGGTGTAATAAAATTACGGCCTAGTTCGGTAAAGATCCGATGCGTGAACTCATCATTTATATGTTCCTGTGTCTCCAGCAGAGAGATCAGGGCAGCACGTTTGTCAAAATCCGGCTCACAGACCACCTCCTTTAATAACTCGCCCATCCGGGCCACACTATCCGCCACTTCCTCGAAAAGGGAATAGAAGACCTTGTCCCTGGGCATAAAAAATTGAACAAATGCATTAAAGCCCTTCATTTAAGTAATTTTTTTCAGATAAGCCACTTTATGCAGGGTAAATTTTACAATACCCATCCCATCTACACAAAATACGGTCAATGCAAACGGCAAATAGGCCAAAAACGCAATTGATAATAATTTCTTAACACAGGGGTAGCATGTAAAGTCGCTCTGGGCGCTGGTTTTAGCACGTGTTAACATTAAGGTAACATTCCGGTAACATTGGGGTCATTGCATAAACATTGTTTTGCAGACGAATTTGAACCATGTCGAACCGCTAACACTCATTTAACGAACCACGTTTATTTAACGAACCAAGACATTTATGAAACGCAACCTCGCAAAGCAAATTCTTATTATCGCAGTTCTTTCATTTTTAACCATCGCATCTCAGGCACAATATCTCTGGAATTCTGATTCCGCTTTTAAAGCAGGTGCTGCCAATTCCGGCCGTATCTGGGGATATGTGTTCGGCGATTTCTATGCAAAGGGGCACAGTGACTCCGCTAACCGCGGTGGCAACAATCAGTACACGGGCATCCCGACAAGCCGCAGCGCTTTCCAATTCCGTCGTATTTATCTGGGTTATGACTACAATATCTCAAAGAATTTCTCTGCTGAACTGCTCCTGGCAGCGGAAGACAACTTTCCGACCGGCAATCCTACTTCGAATGTTGCCGTTGCCGGGAATACTCCCCAGTCCGGTGCCGGTGACCTGCTGGGAGACGGAAAACTTACTTTTTATATAAAGAATGCCAATGTACGCTGGAAGAATATCTGGAAAGGAACCGACCTGGTCGTCGGCGAAATGGCGACCCCTACCTTCGCGCTGCTGACAGAAAGGGTCTGGGCTTATCGTTCTGTTGAAAGGACGATCACGGATATCCGCCGGTCTCCTTCTTATGACCTCGGTGCTGCTTTGCAGGGAAAATTCGACGCAAAGGGCAATTTCGGGTATAACCTGATGGTCGGCAACGGCTCCAGCGCAAAACCTGAAGCGGACAATTTTAAATGGTTCTACGCTGACGTCTGGGCTATGGCTCTGGACAAAAAGCTTATCTTCGATATCTATGGTGACTACGAAAGATTGAACTGGACCTCTACCTGGCACCATTCCCGTCAGATGACCAAAGCCTACGTCGCATATAATACTCCGGGTCTGACCATCGGTGTAGAAGGGTATGTCAACGTCATGAAAAATGACAATCTTGCTTCCCGCTACACTGCAAGACCAGGGGGGGCTTCTATCGATACCCTGACCTCCAATGCACTGGGGATCTCCGCTTACGTTCACGGCGATATCATCAAAGGTAAATTGCGTTTCTTCGCCCGCTACGACAACACGAAACCGAATAGCAAGGTAGACAATGCGACTTACAAGTCCTATGCTAACCCTGCCGGCAACTATGATTATAATAATAAGGAGCAGTTTGTCACGGCCGGTCTGGACTTTACGCCTGTAAAGAATGTTCACTTTATGCCCAATATCTGGTATAACAACTACAAAAGCGAACAACCCGCTGCTATTGCGGGCGGTAAGCTGAGGAGTGACTATGATGCGGTATACCGGCTGACCTTTTATTTTGTATTTGGTAAATAATAACCCTGGTTAATAACTCTGTTTCTATTCTTAACTACCATAAGTAAATCAAATGAAATTAAGTTCTTTTAAAATCAAGCGTTCACTGGTTGCGGGTGTGTTCTTTGCAGTCGTCAGCGTCAGCTTAGTCTCCTGCGGTGGCGGCGGTGGCAGCACCTCCGGATCTGACAGCACGGCATCCGGCAACAGCGACGACAACACCCTCATCGGTGCTGGCAGCTCTTTCGATAATCCCCTGTTCTCCAAACAGTTCTCTGAGTACAACAAGACCAATGGCCTGAAGGTCAACTACCAGTCTGTAGGTTCCGGCGCGGGTATTTCCCAGCTGACCAACAAGACGGTTGACTTCGGTGCTTCTGATGCTCCGATGAATGGCAAACAGGACTCTGCTCTGACTGGTCCTGCGATACATATCCCCATCACAGCCGGCGCGGTTGTATTAAGCTACAACCTGCCTGAAGTTAAAGATACCCTGTTGCTGACCCCCGACGTTCTGGCTGGTATTTTCCTCGGAACCATCACCAAATGGAACGACGCAAAGATCGCGGCTATCAATAAAGGTGTTAAGCTTCCTGCTACTGGCATCGTAATTGCTCATCGCAGTGATGGCAGCGGTACTTCCAATGTCTTTACCACTTATCTTGCCAAGGTTAGTACGGACTGGAATTCCAAAGTCGGAAAGGGCTCTTCGGTTAACTGGCCCGTTGGTCTTGGTGGAAAAGGAAATGAAGGTGTTGCCGGTTTAGTTAAACAAACTCCCGGTGCGATTGGTTATATAGAACTGGCATATGCTGTTCAGAATTCCATGCCTTACGCTAAAGTGCAGAACAAGGCGGGTAATTATATTACTCCCAGCATTGCCAGCGTAACGGCTGCTGCCAATATCCAGATCCCCGCTGATTCTAAAGTATCCCTGACCAATACGGATGCTGCTGATGGTTACCCCATCTCCAGCTTCTCCTGGGTTCTCATCTACAAGGAGCAGAAATACAACAACCGTAGCCTCGACCGTGCTACTAAATTGTTGAAACTCATCTCCTGGATGATCCACGATGGCCAGCAGTTCAGTTCTGCGCTGACTTATGCGCCCCTGTCTCCTGCTGCTGTCACTACAGGCGATGCCATCCTGAAGTCCGCCACTTATGACGGCAAGCCGATTTTACAGTAACTGAATGAACTGACATTTATGGATACATCTGTAGAGAATGGTATGATTACCCGCAGCGATCTTCCGCTGCGGGTAATTAATTCTACCCCCGAAGCGATTTTGAAGACGAAAAAGCGCGCCAGACGGTCTTTTCGCCAGATCCGCACGGAAAATATTTTCAAACGCACCTTAATGATCATGGGTCTGGTCATGGTCATCCTGGTGCTGGGCATCCTGCTGACCCTGATCGTGCAGTCTCTGCCTTCGATCAAGTCCCTGGGGCTGAAATACCTGTGGAGTAAGGTCTGGGACCCTGTCCAGGACATTTACGGAGCCTGGCCTTTCCTGCTGGGAACCCTGCTCAGCTCGTTCCTGGCTTTGCTCATATCGATCCCATTCTCCATCGCCATCGCGATCTTTTTGGGAGAATATCATCCCAAGGGCTGGCTGCCGGATTTCCTGAAGAATGCCGTCGAGCTTATTGCTGCCGTCCCTTCGGTTATCTATGGCTTCTGGGGTCTGGCCGTTCTCGTGCCAATCGTCCGCAACCTGGAATCACATATCGGGGTAGAACCCATTGGAGTCGGCATTTTCAGCTCTTCTCTGATCCTGGCTATCATGATAATTCCCTATGCGGCATCGCTCGGCCGCTCTATGATCACTATGGTTCCTTCACATTTGAAGGAGGCTGCCTATGGACTTGGGGCTACCCGTTGGGAGGTGATCCGCAGTGTCGTGCTGCCTTATACGAAATCCGGTCTTTTTGCCGGCATCCTATTATCGCTGGGCCGCGCTCTTGGTGAGACAATGGCCGTAACCATGGTCATCGGGAATACCAGTCTCATCCCAAAAAGCATTTTTGCGCCGGGTAATACCATGGCCAGCGTTATCGCCAACGAATTTACGGAAGCGGACAAGCCGGTATATCTCTCTGCGCTGATCGAGCTCGGGTTGGTGCTGTTCCTGGTCACTGTCGTGATCAATCTGATAGGAAAGAAAATCATTGACCGCTTCACCAACGAATAAAGTTATGCACGCATCCAACGTAAAATACAGACTTGGTAAAAGCTACGGGTTCCAAATTCTGACCTATGTGCTGGCTTTTGCCTGTGTGATACCGCTCCTGGCTATCCTGTTCTTTATTATCAAAGCGGGTATTACAAAGATCAACTGGCATTTCCTCGTCAATGTCCCCAAACCCGTCGGCGAAACCGGCGGCGGTATTGCCAATGCTCTGCTTGGCAGCATCCTCATCATTATTGTTGCGGCTATTATCGCCATTCCCATCGGCATCCTTGCGGGCATCTATCTCAGTGAGAACAGGAAGAGCAAACTGGCTTACTGGTGTCGTCTGTCAACGGATATCCTCCAGGGCGTTCCGTCCATTGTAATAGGTATCGTTGCCTATTTCTGGCTGGTGAAACCTCTTGGTAAATTTTCCGCGTTATCCGGCAGTGTAGCCCTGGCTATAATGATGCTACCCATTGTTGTCCGGTCGACGGAAGAAACACTGAAGCTGCTGCCCGACTCGTTAAAAGAAGCTGCGCTGGCCCTGGGCATGCCTTTTCACCGGGTAATCTTCAAGGTCATCGTTCCCGTCGGCATCAGCGGTATACTTTCCGGCGTCATGCTTTCCATTGCCCGTATCACGGGGGAGACCGCTCCCCTGCTGTTCACGGCATTCGGTAACCCCTACTTAACGACCAATATGACTCAGCCCATGCAGAGTCTGCCCCTGCTGATCTTTAACTATGCTACCAGCCCTTATAATGACTGGCATGACCTGGCGTGGGGAGCCTCTCTGATCCTTTTACTATGGGTCTTATTCCTAAACATTTTTACTAAGCTGATAACTAGAAAATGGAAAGTACAATTATAAAGAGCAGGAACTTTAACGCTTCGTTTGGCACCAATCACGTCGTTAAAAATGTCAATATCGATATTCCCAGAAATCATGTCATTGCTGTAATGGGTCCTTCCGGCTGCGGAAAGACAACCTATCTGCGCTGTATCAACCGGATGCACGAGCTTATACCCGGGGCTACCTGCAACGGGGAAATGAAGCTCAACGATGAGAATATCTACGAGATGCATCCCATTTTCGTCCGGCTAAAAATAGGCATGGTGTTTCAGCGCCCTAATCCCTTCCCCAACCTGAGCATTTATGATAATGTCATTGCAGGCTACAAGCTCAATGGGGTCAAACTACCAAAGGCGGAACGAGACAGGATCGTAGAACATTCTCTCACCCGCGTCGCGTTGTGGAACGAGGTGAAGGACTCCCTGAATAAAAAAGGCTCTTTTCTCTCCGGCGGTCAGCAGCAGCGGCTTTGTATCGCCCGTGCAGTAGCTATGGAACCGGAAGTATTGCTTTTTGACGAACCTACTTCGGCCCTCGATCCCATCTCGACATCGACGGTGGAAGAGCTGTTCCACGAGCTGAAGGTCAACTATACCCTGATCATCGTCACGCACAATATGCAGCAGGCGGCCAGGGTCAGCGATAAAACGGCCTTCTTCTATCTGGGCGAGCTGGTCGAATATGACGAAACCAAGATCATGTTCACCAATCCGAAAGACAATCGCACGCAAAATTATATTACGGGTCGTTTCAGTTAATTACCTTTATATTTTAAGTAACATTCATATATAACCATGGCACAAATAGAAACCGAACTCCAGCTTCTGAAAACTGAGGCTATCAATATGTGGACACTGGTGAATTCCCAGCTTTCCAAAGCCCGCCAGGCCTTCCTTACCTTCGACAAAGACCTGGCCAGGGAAGTCGTGCTGAAAGAAAAAAGGGTCAACGGCAGCGAGCTCAAGATAGACCGTGACTGCGAAAATATTTTTGCTCTTTTCTGCCCGGTAGCCATCGACCTGCGCTTCCTGCTCGCCGTCCTCAAGATCAATTCAAATCTCGAGCGCATCGGGGACATCGCAGAGGGTATTGGTAAATATATCATCGACGCCGAGGTCCCCTTTTCAAAAGAATTACTCGAAGTGACCCGCGTCCTTCCCATGTATGAGGAAGCCGTCAACATGCTCGAAGACACACAGGCTGCCTTTGAAAAGGAGGACACTATCCTTGCACGCAGCGTATTTAAAAAGGATGATTTTCTTGACGGAATTAACAGGGCATCCAATAAAGTACTGGAAAACCACCTGAAAGAACATCCCGAAGATACGCCCCAGGCCTTGTGGCTACTTTCGATCATCCGCAAGCTGGAAAGGGTTGGGGATCAGTCGAAGAATGTTGCTGAGGAGATCATTTTCTACCTGGAAGCTAAGGTGCTGAAGCACAGTAAGAAGTTTGCGTAACGCAGAAGTTAAATAATATTGCGATAACGATTCAGTAAACTCCCCGTAATACGGGGAGTTTATTTTTGTGAGGCCAATTGAACCTGTGGCGCAGTGTGAAGGGCTTGCGGTTTAAATTGGACAGTACCTTGTTAATCGATGGTTTATATATGTAGAGTTGAATTTTCTCATGCAGAATCCCCCTCATTTCCATGAGGGGGATTATTTTTTGCCGGAATTGCTCGCTGATTAGGCTACGACGGCCGCAAGCGGCGTCTATACCGGGGCCAATGATTTTTCGCCGGCTTGAGGGCCGGCGAGGGCGGCCGTCGTAGCCCACTCAACCACTAAATTCTGAAGGGAAAATCTAGTTAAAGACAAACTCCGGGTAAAGCAAATCCAGCGCATTCTTCTTCTCATTCGTGCAATTGTGCATCAGATAGCTAACCGTCGACTCCGTAGAATAATCAAGATGCAGACATGGTTTCCGGCGCTGTTCCATCCAGGGTCTGAAAACTGAAGAAAAATTGGCATCCAGCGTCTTCAACACCGGCACCCCCATTTTTTGCAGGGCTGCGGCATTGCAGGACTGTTCGTACTGTCCCCTGATCGGGATGACCAGCAGCTTCTTGCCCAGGTAAAGGGCTTCGGCGGGGGTTTCGAAACCTGCACCGGTTAGAATGGCCTTACAAGTGATAAGACTCTTGTTAAAGGCGCCTTTGCTGACGGGAAGGAAAAGGATATTCCCAACCTGAACGGGCTGGTTTACCTCCCTGGAGAAGACCTGGAAGCGAAAATCCCGTAAAGGCTGAAGATATTGACGTACCGTGGCGTCGCTATAGGAGGAAAGATAGACGGTGACATGTCCTTTATCCTGGGGTTCTGCCTGCAGGATATCTTTTTTTATCACCGGCGGAAGGATAAAGTCATCGTATTGTTTGAAATGAAGACCGACATACTGGGTTGCCCGGGCATAATTACGCAGGATCCATTCTCCCATGACCTCCCTTTTTTCCGGACGGGGCACTTTTGGGGAAATAAAGCTTGCCTGGTGTCCGAAGTTTACGGATGGTATCTTTTTATATGCGCAGGCAAGGGAAGTGATGCTTTCAAAGTCATTGATGACGAGATCGTATTTTTCTACCGGCAGGTCCCTGACTTCCTTCCAGATCCGCAATGGGGCGATCTGGCGGCCTATTTCCCAGTAATTGAGGCCGCCGCTGCTGGTATAGAAAAGGCTCAGTCCTTTGCTGCGGTATTTGACAGAGGAGTCGAGTTGAAGACTATTATTTGCGCCGCTCAGGAAAATGTCCACCTTTCCATATCTTTCCAGGTAAGGGAGGAGCTCCATTGCCCGGCTGATATGGCCGTTACCTGTTGCCTGTACTGCGTAAAAAATCTTCATAAAACGTTTAGATGGCTGCGAGTGAATTTATATAAAAATTGATTTCGTCGGTCATAACATTGACATTGGTCTTCATCTCGATCGTCTGAGTTGCAGGGAAATCTTTCTCATTGTATTCAAAAATGGTCCACTCATTCTGCTGGTATTCCAATGCAGTACAATGCTCGACCCAGTCCCCCGAATTCAGGTAGGTAACTTTCCCGTCTTTTGTTTCAACTATCTTTTTTAGCGGCTGATGGATATGCCCGCAAATAACGTAATCGTATTTTTTTTCGATGGCAAGCTCGGCGGCGATCAGCTCGAAATCATTGATCTTGCTGACGGCTTTATTTACCCCGGCCATAACCCTTTTGGAGATGGATACCCTTTCGCGGCCCAGAAAATTCAGAATAAAGTTAATGAATCTGTTGAAACGGATCAAAAGGTTATATCCGCTGCTGCCCAGTTTTGCCAGTACTTTGGCGCTTCCCTTGGTAGTATTGTCAAAAACGTCGCCGTGAAAGATCCAGGTCATCTTATTGTCGATCTCCAGGACCAGCTTGTCGGTCAGGGTGAAATTCCCCATTTGGAGGTCGGTATACCGGCGCATCATCTCATCGTGATTGCCGGTAATGTAAAAAACCCGGGTCCCGTTGGTGATAAACTGAATGATCTCCTTGATAACCATTATGTGAGCTACGGGGAAATATCGCTTGTTGAACTGCCAGCCGTCGATAATATCCCCGTTCAGAATGAGTATGTTAGGAGTGATACTTTTGAGGTAGTTGACAAGCTCCTTAGCCCGGCATCCGTAAGTTCCAAGGTGAACATCAGACAAAACAACTACATCTACGGGTCGCTTTTCCATTTCTGTGGTTTATCAAAGTTCTATAATACATATTACTGCTATTTTAAGCGAGCGTTAAGAAATTGTAACTTTATGGGTTCCTGACCACAGCCGGACGGGATATTTTACCTTTGCGCCCATGAAAAAATGGCTGTTTTGCTTTTTTGCCGCAGTTTGGATGTGCCTGACCGTAAGAACTGGTCTTGCTCAGCAGGGACCTGCCGTTCAGCCCTCTGCGCAGGCGGCTGCAACCGCTGCAGCGCTCGGAAATAGGGATTCTGCAAGAATTCTCTTTCCCGGCCGGCTCATGACAGGGAAGGAAAAATATACGGTGGCAAATACCCATTCTCACAACGATTACGAGCAATCTATCCCATTCTGGATGGCCTGGCAGGCGAAATTTGGCTCCATTGAAGCAGATATCTGGCTGCAGGATGGCCGGCTGCTCGTCGGACATAACAGGGAAGAGATCAAGGCCGGCCGAACACTGGAAGAATATTATGTCAGGCCGCTCTTGTCCTGCGTGGAAAAGAACAATGGCCATCCTTATTCCGACACCACCCGGTGTCTGCAGATCCTCATCGATGTAAAGGCAGACTCCGTCGCCGCCCTCGGTGCTCTCGTCACCCTGCTTAATAAGTACCCTGCCCTCGAACAATGCGCCTATGTAAAATGGGTCATCAGCGGCAACCGACCCTCCCCGGATCTTTACACGTCCTATCCATCCTTCATCGCCTTCGACGGCATCCTGGGGCATTCCTATACTCCGGAGGCGCTGTCGAGGATCGTGATGATGAGCGATGACCTGCGCAGCTTCACCCGGTGGAATGGTCAGACGGAATTGCCGGAAGCGGATAAAAAGAGCATCGAGGCTGCCGTCACACATGCGCATGAACAGCATCTGCCGGTACGTTTCTGGGATGCTCCCGATACTCCTGCCGCCTGGGATCAGCTGATTCGGTTGCACACGGACTATATCAATACCGATCATATCCATGCGCTGGCAACTTACCTCAATGCATCAAAATGATGTATCTTTCGCCGATTAAATCGGCTACCCCACCATGAACGAAGAACTCCTCCTGCTCATTGGAGATAAGATCAAAGCCAAACGAACCCAGAAAAATATAACCCTCGAGCAGCTGGCTACCCGCGCCGGCGTCAGCAAAGGGCTGATCTCACAGATCGAAAACAACCGTACGGTCCCCTCTCTTCCCGTACTATTCAAGATCATCCATTCTCTCGAAGAGGATCTCCGCACATTTTTCGAGGACATGCAGGATAGCTTTAATAACAACCATGTCCTCATCATCCGGAAGGGCCAGGAGAAAATGTTCTCCAAAGAACCTGTAAAGGGATTTTCCTATAAACGCATCCTCACCCGTACCGTCACCTCCCAGGCGACAGACGTGGTGCTACTGGAACTTAAAAAAGGATCGGCCCGCAAACAAATGATCCGTACCGACGCCTTTGAATGCAAATACATCCTTAAAGGAGACATCGAATACCAGATCGACAAAGAAGTCTTTACGCTTCATGAAGGTGACACCCTTTTCTTCGATGGCCGTGTCCCCCACCGCCTGAAGAACACCGGCAACACCGAAGCCCTTATACTCGTTATGTATCTTTTTTAGCGCTGTACTTCGCTTTGCTCCTGATACCTGCAATTGCATCCCCGCGACCATCGTACACCGCTGCTCGCCGCAACCCGCATCGCCGCAGGGTACAGCCTCCCTGCATCTTGTAATCAAGTGTTTTCCCTTATTTACAAATACTTAACATTCGTTTAGTATTTCTAAACTCTTAACATTTACTTAAATCACCCCTAACCTTCCAATCACATTGCTCTGATAATTTAGCTCAAAATTTTCCGAGGCGTATTTCCAATCAAAAACAACACTGTATTATGAGTAAGAGAACCATCCGCTCCTTGGGTGTATTATTAGCGGTATTTCTATTTCCGCTGATTGGCCTGGCGCAAAAGGCCATAACAGGACGAGTGTTGGCAAAAGCCGACCAGTCCCCGATCCCCGGAGCAACGATTTCCATTAAAGGTTCAAAGACAGGCACTTCTACACTTGTAGACGGCACCTTCACGATCAAGGCAAAGGAGGGCGACGTGCTGGTCGTCTCCGGCGTTGGCATCGTTCGCCAGGAACAGACAGTCAGCGGGGGCGACCTTACCATCTCCGTAACCGCTGATCCAAAGAGCCTGAACGAAGTGGTCGTTACAGCACTGGGCATCAAAAAAGAAGTGAAACGACTGGGATACTCTGTTCAGGAAGTAAAAGGGTCCGACCTTTTGAAAGCGCGGGAGCCCAACCCGATCAACGGCCTCGTGGGTAAGGTAGCGGGCCTTAACGTAGGCATCAACCAGGAGCTGCTTGCCACGCCCACCGTATTACTTCGCGGCTCACCACTTAACTTCTACGTCGTTGACGGGATCCCTATTAACTCGGATACCTGGAATATCAGTCCCGATGACATCGAGACTTACACGGTATTGAAAGGACCTACTGCTGCGGCCCTTTACGGCAGCCGCGGGATCAACGGCGCTATCCTCATCACTACAAAGAGAGGCGCAAAGAACAACAAGGGTTTTACGGTTGAGTTTAATACCAGCAACCAGATAAGTAAGGGATTTGTGGCCAATCCAAAGGTGCAGAACGAATATGGAGGCGGAGAAAAACAACAATACGCATTTGGTGACTATAATAGTAATGGCAACTCTGTCGATGGTACCAATGACGAAGACTATGACGTTTGGGGCCCCCGGCTGGATATTGGTTTGAAGCTGCCACAATTTGACGGTCATTATGATCCCAATCAATATTTTACGTATCAGTCCGGGGATGGGGTCACACATCAAAGCCATATTCAGCCCACTCCATGGATCTCCAGAGGCAAGAATAACCTGGACAACTTTCTCAAAGCAGGGTTCCTGACCAAAAATAATATCGCATTCTCGTCCGTCACGGATCGTTCGAACCTGCGTATGTCGGTATCCAATTCCTATCAAAAAGGGATCACGCCCAATACGCAGTTGAGTACGATAAACCTGAACGTCATAGAAAGCTACCAGGTTACCGACAAATTCAAGATCGAAGCAAATATCAACTACAATCGTCAGTTTACGGATAACATTCCGGACGTTACCTATGGCCCGAACAGCCTCATCTATGATGTGGACATCTGGACCGGCGCGGACTGGGACGTAAAGGCGCCAGACATTGTCAATTACTGGCAGCCGGGGAAGGTTGGGACTCAGTCTATGTTCGTTGAATACAAGCGGTACCAAAACCCTTATTTCATGAGCTACGAATGGCTGCGCAGCCATTATAAGAATGACCTCTACGGATGGGTGGCTTTCAGCTACAAGTTCGATAAGAACTTCAGCATGATGCTGCGCTCGAACATGACCACCTACGATGTTCTCCGGACAGAAAAAGAACCCTGGTCCGCCCACCCCTACGGCGACGAGCATAATCACGGCAACTACCGGGAAGACCGTCGCGATCTTTGGGAGAATAATACCGAACTGCTGTTCAGCTATAACAAAGAGAACCTCGGCAACTCGGGCTTCTCCCTTAGCGCAAACATCGGTGGTTCTGCCCGTAACATGAAATATGGGTCCAACTACACCAGTACGAACCAGCTGAACAGCAGTTCGGTATATACCTTTGCAAATTCAGCGCTGCCCGTTCGTGCGTTCTCGTATGGGTCTAACCTGCTGCTGTTGAGCTCGTATTACTCCGCGGACCTCACCTATAAAAAGTATGTTACCCTTTCGACTACCGGTCGGGTGGACAAGACCTCTGCGCTGCCCGTAGGACATAATGCTTATTTTTATCCTTCGGTAACGTTGAGTTCTGTCATCTCTGATTATGTGACGCTCCCAACGGCTATTTCTTTCCTTAAAGTAAGGGGTAGCTTCGCCAATGTAAAGGACGGCGGTACGTCTGCCTTTATAGGATCTTCATTCCAGGCGCTGGGCGCAGCCAGTCCGGTAGGATATGGAAATTCATATTACACACCTTATGATGGTCCGTCTTATAACCTGGCGACACCTTTCTATTCCAACTTTATTTCCTATAACAATCAAACCGGTGTCGTAGCGCCATCCTATACGGTAGACAAGGCCATCAAGCCAAGCTCCCGCACCAACTACGAGGGCGGCGTTGACATCCGCTTCCTGAGGAACCGCCTGGGAGTCAGCCTGACCTATTTCCAATACAAGGACGGTCCGCAGATCTCAAACAACTATATTTCGGAAACCAGCGGCTTTAGTTATATCACCACCAACGGTGCAACGACAAAAAGGACGGGGGAAGAGGTATCTGTTACCGGTACCGCGATCCAAAAAAAAGACTTCAGCTGGAACATTTTGTTTAACTGGTCTACTTACAAAGAGAAATACACGGCCTTTGCCGGCGGCGTTACAGAGGTCAACAACAATACGGGATATCCCTATAAGATAGGCGACCGCGTAGACCAGCTGTATACCAATATTGAAGCAAAAACGCCGGATGGAAAGGTCATCGTCGACGAATCCGGTAAAGTACTTTATCTGCCGAAACAACAGAAGTTCGGTCATAGTGATCCAGACTGGTCCTGGGGCATTAACAACCGTTTCAACTACAAATCATGGAGTTTGTCGTTTCAGTTCGACGGAATGGTCGGCGGTAAGATCCATGACTATGTACTGCAGAAACTTACAGAAGGTGGGCGTGGCCTGAACACCGTCACTGGTAAGATCGGCGCAGCCCGTCTGTACGAATCCCAGCACTGGGGCGACCCCGGGTATAAAGGAGCCATCGAGAACGGTAAACCGATCATGAGCGGCGACCAGGTACAGGTATCCGGAGGATCCAGCAAGATTGCATATAATCCTACTACCGGCGTTATTATGAACGGGAAAGACCTTACTTATGTGGCCAATACCGTAGCTACGGCCTGGATACAGGATTATGTGAGCAGTTTCTACAACGATGCAGAGCATACCAGCATCAGCAAGACATACGCAAAGCTGCGCGAAGTAGTGCTTTCCTATACTCTGCCTTCCAGATTCTTTACGAAAAGCTTTATCAGCAAGGTGGATGTTTCCCTCGTGGGCCGCAACCTGCTGTATTTCTTTCCGAGCCAATATCGTGATATCGACGTGGACCAATTTCCCGGCCGTGACCAATTCAACAATCTTACAGGCGGTGGAAGCACCCTACAAACACCTACGAGCAGAAGTTACGGTATCAATGTCAATGTCGTATTCTAATCGAGGATCACTTATATAAAAAGCAAATACAAGATATTTATGAAATATTTAAAATTCCCGGTCTTACTTGCTCTTGCAGTAGCAGCGCTTACTACCGGCTGCTCCAAGAAATTCGAGCAGTATTCCCAGAATAGCAATCAGCCCACACCCGGAAAGGTTCCACCCGGGATCGTACTGAGAGCCTTATTGGATAGTATCGTCGTACAACCCGGTGGTGACGCCGACAAGCAGGGTCAGTTTATCTGTTCGAACTATGTGTATTATGGCACCAACGAATATTGGACAGGCAGCGCCGCACTGGACTATGGCCATCTCAACAATGTGCTGGCTATGGAATCCGAAGCAAGCCGGCTCGCCGGATCGAACAACAATCCCTATCATGCGATGGGTTTATTCCTTCGTGCCTTTTTCTTCGTGGACATGAGCGAGAAGGTTGGTGACCTGCCCATGACCCAGGCATTGCAGGGGCTTGCCAACATCTCACCTAAATATGATTCACAAAAGGATATCTTCAAGCAGTCTTTGCTTTGGTTAGATTCTGCCAATACGCTGCTTGCCGGCTTTATCGCCAACGGCTTCACGGAATTTTCCGGTGATTTTTATTATGTAGACCGGCTTGGAGCAAAACCCGCCCTCGTCGAATGGCAAAAAGTGGTCAATACCTATAAGCTGCGTTTACTGATCGAAATGAGCAAAAGGGCTTCTGATAATGCCGACCTGAATATTCCTCAGCAGTTTGCGGCTATTTTCAATGATCCCATCAAATATCCCATTTTCACCAGCAATAGCGATAACCTGCAGTATGTGTACAATAGCACATATAATTACTATCCGGACAATGTTACGAATCTTGGGAACAACCAGCTTCGGCTGAACCTTGCAGGTACACTGGAAACCACTTTGGGCCAGCTGAATGACCTTCGGGCTATGGTCCTGGGTGAGCCTGCACGGGGTCTGGGCCATAGCGATACTTCCTATGCGTCCTTCGTTGGAGCTCCATCCGGTATGGATCTCAGCACCATGAATGCACTGATCGGCTCCGGTCTCAAGGACTCAAAACTATCATTGTATAACAGAAATCATTTCTACTCCGGTTATACAGGTCAGCCGACATATATTTTAAGCTATCCCGAAGTATGTTTCTGCATAGCTGAAGCAATTAACCGGGGATGGATCACGGGTGACGCAGGTCAATGGTATAAAAATGGGGTGACTGCTAATTTTGCGTTCTACGGAATCGTAGATGGCGCTAATACAGTCACGCTGCAGGCAGTATCAGGCGAAGAGGTCACCTGGCCGATAAACTTCAAATTTGATGATTATTTCAGCCAGCCGGCTGTTCAGTACGCTGGTAATAATGCGAAGGGTTTAGCTCAGATCCTTCTTCAAAAATACCTCGCCTATGCCCGTAATTCAGGTTACCAGGCCTACTATCAGTGGCGCAGAACCGGCGTGCCGGCTTTCGACGCAGGTCCCGGTACAGGCAATGGAGGCGTGATCCCGAGAAGATGGCAGTATCCCACCAACGAAGCAGCTTCCAATGTTGTCAATTTGAAAGCTGCCCTGCAAAGTCAGTATGGCGGAAATGATGACATCAACCAGAACATGTGGCTGATCAAATAGATTATAAGGCTCTAATATGTACGGCCCCCGATGGGGGCCGTATTTTTTTTTATTAAGATTAATTTAATGGTCTCCTGTATTTAACTAATCGCATTTTCGATACATTGGGTCTTATTATCTATAAATTTATCTCTTATGACCACCGAGCAGGCGCAAAGAGTCGCAGACGAGATCATGAAGCTTTATGAAGGCTATGGCGGCGCCGAATACGCCGGTGAAAAGGTCTCCCAGCTGGAACATATGGCGCAGGCTGCCCAGCTGGCGGAAGAGCAGGGTTATGAGGAAGAAGTGATCTTAGCCGCTTTCCTTCACGACATCGGTCATATTTCGGAAGCTGCCAAAGGGGACAATGAGATGGACGGATTCGGCATCAAAGACCACGAAGAGCTGGGCGCTGAATTCCTGCGGGAGAAAGGGTTTTCCAAAAAGGTCGTCCGCCTGGTCGAATCACATGTGGAGGCTAAGAGATATCTCACCATAAAAGATCCTTCCTATTACGCCCAGCTTTCCGAAGCCAGCAAAAGGACACTTGATTTCCAGGGAGGCCCAATGACGGAAGAGGAAGCAGCGGCCTTCGAGCAATATCCTCTTTTCCGTCTTATCATCCAGATGCGAAAATGGGATGAGCTGGCAAAGATCGAGAACAAGCCTTTACCCGATCTGCAGCACTATCGCGCTATGATACTTCACCATCTTTCGAATAACTCCGCCACCACCCGATAATTTTTAGCGGGTAAAAATTTCTTACAATATGAGCTCCATACAACTGGTCGTATTTGATATAGCAGGAACTACTGTCCGGGACAACGGAAGTATAGCAGAAGCCTTCATCGAAGCCTTCCGCGATTTTGGTTTTGAAATGCCTCACGAAGAGGTGCAAAGAGTCATGGGTTTCCGTAAGATAGAAGCTATTGCCCTGCTGATGGGAAAGTTCTATCCCAAACAAAAGGACGATGAGATCCTCATCGATCGCATTCACACGCGGTTTATCGACAAGATGATCGCCTTTTACCTCAACGACGAAGAACTGGCGCCCTTTGCCCATACTGAGCAGGTCTTTTCCGCACTCAAGCAGCGGGGTATAAAAATAGCGCTGAATACCGGTTTCACCCGCAGCATTACCGATACGATCTTACATCGTCTTCGCTGGGACGACCGCAGTTCGCTTATCGACAAGGTCATTTGCAGCGACGAAGTGACGCATGGCCGCCCCTATCCGGACATGATCGAAGTGCTGATCGCTGACCTCGGCATCTCCTCTCCTGACAGGGTCCTAAAGGTAGGTGATACGGAAGTCGACGTGGAAGAAGGGCGCAATGCTGCCTGTGGAAAGGTCGTCAGCGTCACCACGGGTGCCTATACCCGCGAACAGCTGGAAGCCTATCACCCTGACTATATCATCGACGACCTGGAAGAGCTGCTTCCTATTATCGAAAAGGCATAAACCAATCATCATGCAATCTCCACCGGTGTCCTCTTCTTCCGTCCATCCGGCAAGCCCGCTCGGGGAAGACGGTCCGGGAAACGGCAGAGGGGTCCTTCCCAGAGGACTAAATCTGCAGGCCAGGTTGCAACGATCTCCTGTCTGGGTCTTTGTGCTCTATGTATCCCTTGCGTCCTTTGTGGTCTATACCTGTATGTATGGATTCAGAAAACCCTATACAGCCGCCTCTTTTAACGGTCTATATCTTTTTGGGATCTCCTACAAGGTCGTGCTTGTCATTTCCCAGGTGCTGGGTTATATGCTGAGCAAATTCTATGGCATCCGTTTCATAAGCGGAATGGAACCCGCTAAAAGAGCAGGTTTTATTATCAAACTTGTCCTTACTTCCTGGGTATCCCTGCTCTTATTCGGCCTTGTTCCTGCTCCTTATAACTTCGTCTTTATGTTTGTCAATGGCCTTCCACTTGGAATGGTCTGGGGGCTGGTCTTTGGTTTCCTCGAGGGCAGAAAAGTCACCGAGCTGATGGGTGCCGTCCTCGCAACCAGCTTTATCTTCGCCTCGGGTCTGGCCAAAACGGTAGGGAAAGGATTGATCCTGCACGGCGTCAGCGAGGCCTGGATGCCTTTTGTTGCCGGCGCAGTCTTTATCATCCCCCTTTTGCTGTCCACCTGGCTGCTCAACCAAACTCCTCCGCCAACTGCGGATGACGTCGCACACCGCACCGTGCGCCAGCCCATGAACAAACAGCAGCGGCAGGATTTTCTTCGCACATTCGGATTTGCCCTCATACCCGTTGTGATCGCCTATGTGATGTTAACCATCCTTCGGGATTTTACCGAGGACTTCGCCAACGAGCTCTGGACCGAAACAGGCTTTCGTAACAATGCGGATGTTTTTGCCGGCACCAGCACGGTCGTTTCCCTGATCGTCCTCGCTGTTATCGGCGGCTTTTTTCTCATCCGCAACAATTATCGGGCATTCCAGCTGAATAATGGCATCATCATCGGCGGCTTTCTCCTGGCGGCAGGGGCTACGATGCTGTTCAATCTTCACCTTATATCTCCGGTGGCCTGGATCATTACTGCTTCTGCCGGCCTCTACCTGGGTTATGTGCCTTACAATTGTTTTTATTTCGAAAGAATGCTGGCGGCATATAAAATTCCGGGGAATGTCGGGTTTCTTATCTACCTCGCCGACGCTTTTGGTTATCTGGGGACTGTGCTTGTGCTGCTTGTAAAGGAGTTCGTGCACTTCCGCTATACCTGGGTCGACTTTTTTACAATGATGTTCTATGTCTCCGCCATTGCTGGGATCCTGCTGGTTTTGTGGGGCTCCGTACTTTATTCAAAAATTTACAAGAAAACTAATCAATAAGGAATTATATGTCATCCCGATCAGCAATAGTTATAGGCGCCGGTATCGTAGGACTGGCTACAGCAAGGGCTCTCGCACTCCGGGGTTTCTCGGTAAAAGTCTTTGAACGCTCAGAAAAAGCAGTAGGTGCTTCTATCCGTAATTTCGGGATGATATGGCCCATTGGCCAGTGCGCCGGTAAAATGTACGATCGTGCGTCCCGCAGCAGGGATGTCTGGAAAGAAATTGCTCCCCGGGCGGACTTTTGGCTGGAACCTGCCGGAAGCCTCCACCTGGCTTACCGACCCGACGAATGGCAGGTACTGCAGGAGCTTTGTGCCGCCTTTCAAAAGGAAGGCCGCCCTGTCCGGCTCCTGGACAAGTCCGCCGTCGCCTCTTCCTCGGGCGCGGTCGTCACCGATGGGCTACTGGGCGGGCTCTACAGCAGCGACGAGGTCATCGTCGACCCGCGCGAAGCCATCGCAACCCTGCCGGGCTGGCTTTCCGAACAATATAAGGTTGAATTTTACTGGGGGAAATGCGTCTCCTATATCTCCGACCAGATCGTCTACATCGGCAATGAAGAGGAATATGAGGCCGACCTCGTTTTTATCTGTAATGGCGCCGACTTCGAAACGCTATACCCCGAGCAGTTTGCCGAACAGCCCGTCACAAAATGCAAGCTTCAGATGATGCGTCTTGTATCCCAGCCGGAAGACTGGCGGATCGGTCCTGCCCTCTGCGGCGGTTTGTCCCTGATTCACTACAACAGTTTCAAAGCCGCGCCCTCGCTGGACGGTTTGCGCCAGCGTTATTCCGAAGAAATGGCCGACTACCTGCAATGGGGCATTCATGTCATGGTCGCCCAGAACGGCAGAGGCGAGCTCACCGTCGGGGACTCGCACGAATATGGGCTTACGCATGACCCTTTTGACAAGGACTTTATCAATCGGAAAATACTCGACTATCTCCGAAAGTTCGCCTCTCTCAAGGACTGGTCTGTCGCCGAGACCTGGAATGGCGTTTATGCAAAGCTGACGGATGGGGAAGCCGACCTCTTTTTTTCTCCAGAGCCTTATGTCTATGTCATCAATGGGGTAGGGGGTGCCGGCATGACCCTTTCGTTTGGTCTCGCCGAAGAATTGGTGGCGGGGTTGTGATCTGGCGACCTCACGGAATGCGCCCACCGGGTGGCGGGAGATTCCCCGGATTTCTTAATTTCGCGGGATGGAGAAACTAAAGGACATCTTCGTCGCGAACCGCCTTTTTTTTAGTTTTTTCGCCTTCTTCTTTCTTGTCGGTCTAATTTTCCTCATTGCGGAGGGGAAGGCCGCGGCCTTTGTTGCACTTAATCCCTTTCACCGCAGTTCCCTGGATACCTTTTTTGTCTGTCTCACTTTCCTGGGTGATGGCCGTTTCAGCCTGATGCTCATTGTCCTTTTCCTTGTAATGCGGCGCTGGTCGGAGTCATGCCAGGTTCTTGCCTCCTTTCTCCTCTCGGCTCTCCTGGCCCAGATCCTGAAGAATATTTTTTCAATGCCCCGGCCCAAGCAATTTTTTGCCCCGGGTCAATACGCTTTTTTTATCGATGGCGTCACTCATACCGGTTTTGCCAGTTTCCCTTCCGGCCATTCTACTTCCGTCTTTGCCCTGGCTACGATACTGGCCCTGATTGAAAAGAACAAGAAAACCAATGTAGCCTATCTTCTGGGCGCCATAGCCGTCGGTTACTCCCGCATTTATCTCGGCCAGCACTTCCTGAATGATGTCCTTATGGGGGCATCCATCGGGATGATCACGGCTGTCCTTGTGTATTGGGTATTTACCGAAAAGCTTCAGTCGCTGCGCATTTTTGCGCCCCGTCCGCGCGCCTAAGTCTTTTCTCTGAGACCTTCGGCGGAGCTGCTTCGCCACGCTCCTTCTCGGTCGTAACCTTCGCTTCGCTCGGTTACCTAAGCAAAATTTCATCGATTGGCCGCTTATGCGTAGGTTTGCCCTCAATTTTTTCTTACTGGCTTCCCTCAGGAAAGCCGCTTCTAATTTAACTGTACGCATGATTGATGGTAAAAAACTGGTAATCGTCCTCCCCGCTTACAACGCGGAACTGACTCTTCGTAAGACATATGCGGAAATTCCTTTTGACATTGTAGATGAGGTCGTACTGGTCGATGACAACAGCAGCGATCGTACCGTTGCCGTTGGAAAAGAGCTTGGGATCTCCCATATCATCAAGCACGACAAGAACCGGGGATATGGCGGCAATCAGAAGAGCTGCTACAATAAGGCGCTGGAGCTTGGCGGCGACATCGTCATTATGCTTCACCCGGACTACCAGTACACCCCCAAGCTGATCCCATCCATGGCTTATCTGATAGCCAACAATGTCTATCATGTGGTGCTTGGCGCCAGGACGCTGGGTAAAGGCGCGCTCCGTGGCGGTATGCCTCTTTATAAATATTTCTTTAACCGCGCCCTCACCTTCTTCGAGAACATCATGCTGCGCCAGAAGCTCGCCGAATACCATACCGGCTACAGGGCATTTTCGAGGGAAGTCCTTCAACGCATCAATTATGAAATCAACTCCGAAGACTTTGTGTTCGACAATGAGATGCTCTCCCAGATCATATACCTGGATTATGAGGTTGCGGAGATCACCTGCCCTACCCGCTACTTTGAAGAAGCTTCCAGTATCAACTTCCGTCGCAGCGTAGTCTATGGACTTGGTGTCTTACATGTATCCATCGTCCATCGTCTTTGTAAATGGGGATGGCTAAAAAGAGAAATGTATAAACCACTAAAATAATGCGTCTTACTAAGACAACCACTATCCTGCTGATCGCTTTGTTCGCCGCCTTGCTGTTTATTCCCTTCCTGGGCCGCGTGCATCTCTTCGACTGGGATGAGATCAACTTTGCCGAAGCTTCCCGTGAGATGATCAAAATGGACGATTATACCCGGGTATATGTCGACTTCAAGCCTTTCTGGGAAAAGCCGCCCATGTTCTTCTGGATGCAAAGCACAGCCATGAAAGCGTTTGGCGTAACGGAATTCGCTTCCCGTTTCCCCAATGCCCTCTGTGGAATCGTCACCCTCATCGTCGTCTTTCTTGTCGGCTCCCGCATCTACGATCGCAAGTTCGGCATCCTTTGGGCGCTGGCCTATGGCGGGTCACTCTTTCCCAACATGTATTTCAAGTCGGGGATCATCGACCCCTGGTTCAACCTCTTTATTTTTCTTTCCCTCTATAATTTCATCCTCTATCACTGGAAAAGAAACAATTTTGATAAGGAGGGAATAAACAAAAGCAAGCTGTACTATGTCGTCTGGTCGGGCATCTGGATGGGGCTGGCTGTATTGATGAAAGGCCAGGTGGCCCTGATGGTTTTCCTGCTTACTCTCGGCGTCTATCTTATCTCCAACCGTTTCAAAGTTTATTTCGCCTGGTGGCATGCTCTTGTCTTCCTGGTAGTAGCCTTTCTGGTCACCTCTACCTGGTATGGTTACGAAACGCTTAAAAGAGGACCCTGGTTTATCAATGAATTCCTGAAATATCAGTGGCGTCTTTTCACGACGCATGACGCCGACCAGGCGGGCTTTTTCGGCTATCATTATATCGTTCTGCTGGTAGGCTGTTTCCCCGCTTCCATCCTGGCCATACCTGCTTTCTTCAAAGCGAAATACGATAGTCGTTTCGACCGGGATTTCAAAAGATGGATGGTCCTTCTTTTCTGGGTGGTCACCGTCCTGTTCACCATCGTTCAGTCGAGGATCATCCACTATTCATCCATGGCCTGGTTCCCGGTGACCTTCCTTGCCGCCTATTCTATTTACAAGTGGGAACGCGGTGAAATGATCTATAAGAAATATGTCGGCATTCTGCTGGCCATTCTAGGTGGTCTTATCTCGCTGCTGATCCTCGGCGTAGCCATCATCGGCCTCAACGTCAAAAAATTGTCGCCCTATGTAGAAGATACTTTTGCCCGTGGTAATATGGAAGCCGAAGTGCATTGGTCGGGTCTGGAAGGGCTTATCGGCATTCTCATGGTAGTAGCGTTGATCGTTGGCATCCGATATCTCTCCCGGCAGGCATATAGTCGTGCCGCCCAGGTATTTTTTGTCGGGACAGCCGTTGTTATTTTCTTTGCTTCCGCCATCATCGTACCCAAGGTCGAACGGTATAGCCAGGGCGCAGCTATCGACTTTTTCATTGCCAGGCAGGGGGAAGACTGTTATGTGCACACGCTAGGGTATAAAAGTTATGGAGATCTTTTCTATACGCATAAAGAGAAACCTACCAATCCCGAATCTTATAACGAGTGGTGGCTGCTGACCGGACCCATCGACAAGCCCGTCTATTTTGTTACAAAGGTCGATAGGGCAAAAAAGTATAAATATCCGGAGCTAAAGGAATTATACCGGAAGAATGGGTTTGTGTTCCTGAAGCGGGATGTTCCTGCTCCTGTGCCTGCGGCTCCCGTGCCCGCGGTGCCCGCGCCGCCGGCAAGCAAATAGCTGATAAAAAAAGCTCCTTGTGGAGTTTTTTTCTTTTATTTCTTCTTCCCGGAAAAGAGCCGCAAGATCCCGCTCACCAATTTATCATTTGCCCCAAGCTTACTTTTCACGGCCGTATAAGCAGAGACCAGCGCGTTGTCCAGCTTGACCAGCAGCTTGTTGCTGCCATCACCCGGTCTGGCCTTATAATAGGTAGCGCGGCGATATGGATTTTCTTCTACAGTATAATAATAGAGGGCTATCGATCTGCGGAAACTGCCTTCGGGGCAGGTCATCGGTTCGGGATGGCCATGGAAAGAATCGGCGTCCGTATTGAAAATGACACAACGGTTATACACCGGCAGGATATCCGCTTCACAGGACTTCATCTTTTTATCCCAGAGCTCCAGCTTGCCGCCATATTCTTCTTTCCAATCTTTATTCAAATAAACGAGGACATTTACCCGTCGCTGCCAGTTCTTTTGGTGTGGATGTGCCGTAAAGTCGGCATGGATATTCAGAAACCCACCTCTTGTGGACTGGTGAATGCCACCGCCTTCCAGGCTTTCGTCCTTCAGCAGGTTTTTGATCCCTGTCAGGGTGCTAAGCCATTCTAAAAAAGCCGGAGAGTTCAGCTCGTGGATCGTTCCCTGGATGGTCGCGGGCAGCAGGTCGATCTTATTAAGGCCCCGCTTGTCTTCATTATAGTGTTTGTAATTGATCCAACCGTTGTTCTCATTGAGCTTATCAAACTCCCTGATGCATTCATCGAGAACCTCCGGATTCAGAAAGTTTTCCAGAACGATATGGGGGTAAGGGCTGGCGGACTGGTATTTTTTGCTGAGATCGGCCAGCTGGGAAGTCCATTTACTATAGTCGAATATTTGGGTCGTGGTCGTCATGGGCCCAAAGGTAGGAAAAACCGGGTAATCGGGTAGCCGCTTGGCTAATTGGTCGGATGAGGGTGAGTTAATTGGGTGGGTAGTCCTGTCTAATCCCTTCTTGACTCCAGGGTAAACCCGATGGTGGTCCCCACATCCGGCGTGCTCCGCACGTGGATCGACTGGCTGTGGGCTTCTACAATATGTTTGCAGATAGCCAGTCCAAGGCCGGTGCCGCCTTTGTCGCGGCTCCTGGCCGCGTCGGTCCGGTAAAACCGTTCGAAAATGCGCATGAGATGCTCTTCCTCGATGCCAATACCATCATCGCTGACTTCGATCAGCACATTCTTCTCGTCGATCTTATAGAAGCTGGCAACGATACTACCTCCCGGTTTGCCGTATTTGGTGGCGTTTTCCACCAGGTTGATCAGCACCATCCGGATCTTTTCCTTGTCCGCAAATACGGTGATGGGAGATTCACATCCTTTTTTGATGGCAGTCCGGATATTTTTACTGTGGGTTTTGATAGAAAGCGACTCGTAGATCTCCCGGGTCAGGTCCTGGATGATGAAGTTCTGTTTGTATAGCAGCTGTTCTCCGCGTTCGAGCGTGGAGATCTCATCCAGGTCATTCATCAGGTTCACGAGGCGGTCTACATTCTTGGCGGCGTTTTCCAAAAACTTCTTCCGGATGACCGCATCTTCCATGGCGCCGTTCAGCAAGGTATCTACATAACCCTGGATCGCAAAGATGGGTGTCTTGAATTCATGGGCAAGGTTTTGGAGGAACTCCTTGCGGTAAGCTTCATTTTTCTTTAGCAGCTCGATCTCCTCATTCCGTTTCTCCCCCCATTTTTCGACATCCTCCCGCACTTCGTCAATACTCTTCTGTGGCAGGATATATTTGAAATAAACTTCTTCCTTTTTGGTGGCTTTTGTCTGATGGATCAGCTTATAGATCAGCTTGATCTTCCGGTAGATGAACTTCTCCAGCGTAAACAGGATCAAGGCATAGCTACCGGAGAAGATGAGTACCAGCGAAGTCAGCCCTACTACCCGGTTTCCGGTGAGGATATAGATCCCCAAAGAGATAGGTGAGGCAAGCAAAATGGCAGTAAGGGCAGATAATTGCTTGGGGGATAGATTTTTAGTGGAAGGCATGGAATATAAATTACAAAAAATTCTGCTCTCTTGTTCAGAGATTAAATTTATATCCTACTCCCTTTACGGTTGTAATGCAGTCCAAGCCCAGCTTCTGGCGGATCTTACGGATATGTACGTCAATGGTCCGGTCTCCTACGATGACCTCATTGCCCCAAACCTGGTTCAGGATCTCATTCCGTAAGAATACCCTGCCCGGCCGCGAAGCCAGCAGGTATAACAATTCGAATTCTTTCTTTGCGAGGGTCACGTCTTTCCCGTCTACCATAACCTCAAATTTGGCCGGATCGATGCTTAGATTTTCGATCTTCAGCACTTTGTCTTCCGGTTCTTTATTGACCCGGCGGAAAAGGGCGTTGACCCGGCTAACCAGCACTTTTGGACTGATTGGTTTTGTCACATAGTCGTCGGCGCCTGTCTCCAGACCCCGTACATGTGAACCTTCGTCGCTGAGCGCTGTGAGGAAAAGGATCAGGGTTTCTTTAAAGGAGGGTTGAGATCGAAGCACTTCGCAGACTTCCACCCCATTCTTTTTGGGCATCATAATGTCAAGGATGATCAGATCCGGTCTGACGATCTTTGCTTTTCCAATAGCCTCATCGCCATCCTTGGCGGTAATTACCTCATACCCCTCTTTGGTCAGATTATATTGAATGATCTCAAGGATATCGGGCTCATCGTCGGCTATCAGTATCTTCTTGCCTTTGGATTCCATTAATCAATAAAATTTACGCAAACCTACTCTAAATAAAGCTTGGTAGGAAAATCCCGGATCAGTTTACAATTTCTTAATACAGAAATAACACTGTACCCCCCGGGGGGCATTTATCCGGCTTTTGGTCGTATTTTTGCAGGAATCACCGCGTAAGATTGCCTATGAGTCGAATGTTACGTTATATTTTAGTCGCCGTCTTTTTGGTCCCCGTCTGCCTGTTTACCGTCTTTCGGGCGGCGGCGCAGCCCAATTCCTATCCCTTTAAGATAGCGCAGGATCGTATGCTTTTTCATGACAAGGTGGATAAGGCACAGCAACAGCTGGTTATCCTGGGGGGTGGAAAGTACGACAGCCTTATCCGGTTGTCTAAGGACGAGACCGTCAATCTGCAGATCACCGATGCGTTAGGCCGCCGGATCGATGAACTACAACAGAAGATAGAATTCGACTCGACTCTTAATACCAACAATAAAAAGCGTTATCTGCGAGGTCTTGCCGATCTCCTGCAGGGCTTTAGCAAGAACTGGCAGGCAAAGGCGATCCCTCCGACCCTGGCCCCCGGGCTTGTGGATGCTTTCACCCGGGCCATGGAGCTGGATAAGAAGGGACAAAGCATTGAACCTGTGATCGCCGCCAATCCTTACGAAGTGGGGATTATCCTGGTCGAATGTTTCCTTTATCCCTCGGAGAACCCAGGTGTCAAACCCTCCCGGCTTTTATTGACCCGGCGGTATTGCGAAATGCACCCCGGTCTCATTTTCAATTACTTACGATCCCATACAGGTCTTCCCTTCGAAGACAGCCTCATCATCGTCGCCGGGCACTTCAACGTCCGGCAGCTGTATGATTTTGCCGCTGCGTCGGGCGAATTGGGTATCCATATCCGGAATAGCAAAGACTCTCTAATTCATACTGTAGCCATGCTGGCTAATAGCAAAAGCGGTCAGCTGTATTTTCCCTTTTTGGACAATCTTGTCAAAGGCAGGATAACCCTTGAGGACATCGATAAGGTAAAGGATGACGACCTCAATTACTATCGTCTCCTGGTAAGGACCCGCCTTGACTACGCCGCCCGCCTGCTCCCGCCTTCCCTGGATACTCCACTGGAAATGAACGCCCTGACGGATATGCTGGAGAAGAAGGGCAAACAGGTTTTTGTAGGCGAGATCAATGCTTTACATACCGTAGACAATCCTGCTCTCCGGTTTAAAATACTGGACCCCCTCACTCCCGAAGAGCTTTACTACCTGGTGGTACTCAGTGAGGATGAGATCTATACTTCCAGCTACCTGGGAGTATACGATCGCATTTTCCAGCGTATGAAGGCACCCTATGGAGACAGCCTCCTCATGCAGGTTCATGGGGATTATTTCAGGAAATTCATCAGGATGGCGGCCGCTTACAATAAGCTGGAGAACTTCCTGGGCACCATGGACAAACAGAATGCCGGCACTATCATGAAGTCTTTTGTCATTCACCTTGAGAACGCCAACGAAGAAGAGGCCGTGGATGTGGCAGACTCCTATAGCAGTATAGTGGAAAAAAATCCGGCGCTGGCCCGGTTCATCGTTGGTGAAGTAAAATGGAACTACGACAAGAATGTGGCTTCCGGGAATAAAAAAGGGATCATCATCTACAACCTTCTGCAGACTCTTTTCGAATCTGCTGACACTACTAAAAAGATCGACCTGTCCGCAAAGCTGGGTATCCCTCCTGTCTATACCGTGGACCACAGCTCGCTGACGGATGACAGCGGCCGCGTCATTCAGCAGGTATTCTTTTATGGTGATAAGGACAAGGACGGGCAAAATTCATATATCGACTTCCTGTCTCTCTTCCGGCCCAAACTCCATGCAAAACCGGAATGGAAGATCACCGAGAACACCCAATGGGTAACTATCACCTCTACCCGGGGAAAGCCAGTTATAATCTTTGCCAACAAACCATTGTTGGGAGAAGACGATCCTGATGCAAAAGCGCAGAAGGCTCTCGGCGACTATCTCTATGACCATCATTTGAAGCCGACAATCGTCATTCACCGGGGGCATAGCTATCATGTAAAATATACTATCGAACAAATGCCGGCTACTGCGCGCATCGTGGTACTGGGTTCCTGTGGGGGGTACAATAACCTCAGTGAAGTTCTGAAGATCAGCGAGGATGCGCATATTATCTCCTCCAAGCAGGTCGGCACGAAGACAGTCAATGAACCTATCCTGCAAGCGATAAACAATTCGCTTATCGTGGGTAAGGATATCGAATGGTTGCCCATGTGGCGCGAGTTGGAAGCCGGTTTCCAAAAACAAAAAGACCCTGCAGCAAAAGAAAAATTCGACGATTATATTCCGCCTTACAAGAATCTTGGCGCGATCTTCATCAAGTCTTATCGTAAAGCAATGGATCAGGACTGATTGACTCAAAACTTCCTACCTTTGCCCACCGAAGGCAACAATTATGTTCGAAGAGAAGAAGAAGAAAATATTCGATTTCAGCTTATTACAACGGGTCTTCCGGTACGCAGCGCCCTATAAGAAACGGCTTTACCTGTCCGTATTCCTGTCCATTCTGCTCGCGGTCCTGTCTCCTTTACGTCCTTTTCTCATCCAGGTAACGATCAATGACTATATCCGCAAGGGCACAGCCCCGGGTCTGTCGCTCAAACTGCGGATGGAAGAGCTGATCATCTGGGTTACTATTTTGCAGATCGTCCTGCTATTAATTGAGACAGTCGCGCGGTTCTATTTTTCTTTTATCACCGCCTGGCTGGGGCAGACAGTCGTCAGGGATCTGCGTATAGATGTCTATAAGAAAATTCTTGGACTCAACCTTTCCCAGTTCGATAAGACGCCTATCGGCACCCTGACAACTCGAACTATCAACGACATCGAAGCGATAAATGACATTTTCTCCGATGGATTGATCCCCATCATAGCCGACCTCTTATCCATCCTGTCCGTATTGTTATTTATGTTCCTGGTGGACTGGCGACTCACCCTGGTCTGTCTGGCGCCCTTTCCTGTCCTGCTCCTGGCGACGTGGTTGTTCAAGGAATCGGTCAACAAGTCCTTTATTCGCGTTCGCAATGCTGTTGCAGCTCTGAATGCTTTTGTACAGGAGCACATCACCGGTATGCAGATCGTGCAGGCTTTTGCCGCCGAAAAACGGGAGGACGTCAAATTTAACAAGATCAACCGCGAGCATCGCAACGCCAATATCAACGCCATCTTTGCCTATTCCATTTTCTTTCCGGTGGTAGAGATCATCCTCGCCGTTTCTACCGGTCTGCTGGTCTGGTGGGGAGCCACCCAGGTCATGCACCTGCCCGAGACGGAAGCCCGTGAGCTTAGTGGTAAGATCGTCGCCTTCTTCCTCTATCTCAACCTGCTTTTCCGCCCTTTGCGGGTGATAGCCGACAAATTCAACGTACTCCAGATGGGTATGGTCGCCAGCGAAAGAGTGTTCCGTGTTATGGACAATGACGATGTCACCCGTACCGAAGGTGTCTATGCACCTGACCGTATAAAAGGAAAAGTAGAATTCGACAAGGTCAATTTTGCCTACGTGGGCGACCGCTATGTCCTGAAAAATATCTCGTTTACCATGCAGCCCGGCCAGACCATTGCCATTGTCGGGCATACCGGCAGCGGGAAGACCTCCATCATCAGCCTGATGAACCGGCTTTACCATATCCAGGAAGGCGAGATCCGCATCGACGACGTGCCAATCGAAGACTACCAGCTTGACGTCCTGCGAAGAAGCATTGGAGTGGTCTTACAGGATGTCTTCCTCTTTTCCGGCTCAGTAGTGGATAATATCACGCTTCGCAACGGAGAGATCTCCATGGAAAAAGTTGTGGAAGCGGCAAAGCTCATCGGTATGCATGACTTTATCGAACGTCTGCCCGGCGGGTATCACTACAATGTCATGGAAAGGGGGAGTTCCCTCTCATTGGGCCAGCGTCAGCTCCTGTCTTTTATCCGTGCGCTGCTGTACGACCCTTCCATCCTTATCCTGGACGAAGCCACTTCTTCTGTCGACACGGAATCCGAACAGCTCATCCAGGAAGCCATCGACAAGCTCATCTCCGGCCGGAGTTCCATCATCATCGCGCATCGTCTCTCGACCATCCGTAAGGCCAACCAGATCATTGTACTTGACAAAGGCGAGATACGCGAGATAGGTACCCACGAAGAGCTTTTGACGCGGGGTGGTTTTTATGCTAAATTGCATGAGATGCAATTCAGCAAACATGCGCCTGTCCCGGTCTCCCAAAAATAAAGTAGCGGGCACTCAAAAATAGAAAAGGCGCCCCGGCTTTTTTGGAAAAAATTATTGTTTCTCAAAACCGTTTGCACTCCTTTTTCGTAGGTTTTTTTACCCATCCCCAAACTGTTCGTATATCAATTCGTTTGTAAGGCTCTACGTTTGCTTATCTCCGGGTCATTTTTTGTTGAAACGGTCCTGGCTTACTCTTTGCAGCCATATAAGAATTCAAAGCTTCTCTTATGGGCCAGTTACATTTACGCAGCCAAGATGCTAAATCGATATTGCCTCGTGAAATACGCGATATTCCGTTTAAGGGCCGGGTGGCCGATTGTCTGGGATTGTTCGGACTGTTGGTTATAATCCTGGGTTTGACTTGTTTATTGAGTGGAGACCCAATGTCGACGCAGGGTTTGGGCCGGATGTCGGGACAGGAATCCTCCGTTCTACAGGCACTGGCTTTTGTCTTTCTCGGCATAGGCCAGCTATTATTTCTGCGAAGGAAGCTGCCGTTCCTCCTGAGTAAAAGGGTTCGATTGTTTTCCCGGGAGGGCTGGTGCTATATCGGAGTGCTTAGTGTATTGCTGGTAGTGTTGTTATTTCTATTTTACTTTTTTATCGATAGCAGTCATTTATCCATGGTCGGAGTAAGTTTTTGCTCTTTTCTACTTCCGTTTACTGTTTCAAATGCCTGGGAGATCTTTCGGGATAGAGGAGCGCAGGCAGCTGGTGAGAGACAGAAAATACCGATGCGGGTTGTCCTGCTTTGTGGTGTCTCTCTGCTCCTGCTTGTTGGGCTTCTATCCCTTACCGGCTCTCTTACCGGCCGGCAGACAGCGGTTGCCCGGCCGAATCCCGAACCCCTGCGTGGAAGATCCGCGGGCAGGGAGGTAGGATATGAGGAAGCGGGTAGGGTCTTGAGTGCATACGCGAGTCGTTTGCTGGAGCTGGATGCCCGGTTCAGCCACCTGGCCCAAAAGGACACCGCGGCCAGCTCAGCCGATCTGGCTAAGGCCAGAGAGGACATAAAAGCGCAGGAATTTGCGCTTGGGCGCTTATTGGACAGCCTGGACATCAGGGGGCAGGGACTGAGCCTGTTGACCATGCCTATCCGTTCACTGCTGGGCGGCCACCGCATTATGTCACGTTTCCAGGATGAGCAGCAGCAGGATCAAGAGGTCAAGCCGCAACCTGACTCGTTCCGGGACCTTAGCAGTCTGCCCTGAGTCTGGGTCTTATATAATTGGTAATCAGTTTGCTATCCATGGTTATGGTCTAACCCTAGTCCGCGTGTTGTAGCCCGGTCTTCCCGCCAAAGGAAGACGCGGGCTTTTTTTTAATGTAATTTTCATATTCTGCCCCTCCGCCCGTATCTTTGCCGCAAATTTCAGGAAGGTATGGCATTGAGATGCTTCAAATCTATATTGGTCGCGGCTTTCAGCCTGAGCAGCTTGTTTTTTTTTAATGTGTCCATGGCGCAGCCTGCTCCTGCTAATGGTGGTGAAACGGCTGCAAAAGAACCAGCTAAACTGGATCCTGCTAAAATTATTCTGGAACACGTCGCCGACGCCCACGAATTTCACTTTTTTACGTTCAACAAAAAACCGGTGTCCATTCCGCTGCCGGTGATCGTGTATTCGTCTGCCAAAGGCCTATCTGTTTTCATGTCGTCCCGGTTCGAACATGGGAATGAGCTGTATGATGGCTACCGTCTGCTGAATGAAGAATATGTCGAGGAGAACAAGCTGGATGCAAAGGTCTTCAAGCCTGGTAAAATATATGCTGTGGATGCCGATGGTCGTCCGGATGCTTC